>Ga0256847_1001023_pt1 | contig 15365 bp, 13 predicted proteins | sample TeddybearmetaG_FD_189099 | JGI IMG/M metagenome (GOLD analysis project Ga0256847, IMG submission 189099) | Hydrothermal vent microbial communities from East Pacific Rise, Pacific Ocean - Teddybear | ecosystem: Environmental > Aquatic > Marine > Hydrothermal vents | place: Pacific Ocean: East... | reverse complement strand
TATGAGCGCCACCATGCAGCAAGTCTTCTCGCTTAAGATAAATTTTCACTTTTTTATTGGGCGAAAAATTGGCAGTTAAAGTGAGTGGTGTAGGTCGGCCTGCGTAGTCTTTTAGCAAGCTAGAAAACTCCGAGTTAAAAGACTCATCTGCAATTGCCACTACAAAAGCATCTTCCAGCTGAAGTAACGCTGGAACAAGAAGCTCTGGTACAAACATACCGCCAAACTCGCCAAAATATCGTTCTAGTTTCGTCATTATTTTTCCAAAGAGGGTAAAATGAAAAACAAAGAATGATCACCACAGAGGCACAGAGAATCACAGAGGAAAACACTCAAAATGTTTCTTGCTCCATGTCCTCTGTGCCTCTGTGGTGAAGATTCCTTTTTTTCTTGTATCATGTTCTAAGTGTTTCAAATAAAGATGTAATCATCGGGATACTTTTAACGCCTGGTTTGTCCTCGACGCCTGAATTTACATCCAAAGCAAAAGTGTTAAGTTTCTTCGCTAGCTTAATATTTGAACGGTTAAGTCCGCCTGCTAGAATTGTTCTCTCTGCTGGTAGGTTTTTAAGTAATTCCCAATCAAATTTTTCTCCAATCCCGCCAGACTGTTCTGAGCTATAGGTATCAACGAGAATTTTGTCCACTAGCGGTAGATATTTCACCATCTGATTATTTATGTGCTCACTGCTTTTCGCGCTGATCGCTTTCCAAATTTGTTGATCAGGCAATTGCGTTTTTAAATCGTTTATATAGCTAGGATTTTCTTGCCCATGTAGTTGAATAACGGCTAAATTTAATTCTTTAGCAATACTAACTATTGTTTCTATCGGTTCATTAACAAATACGCCTACAAAATCTATGGATACATTTTTTACGATATCTCTAGCTTTTTCCAATGAGACATTTCTTGGTGATTTTGGGTGGAAGATTAACCCTGCGTAACTCGCACCCATTTTCGCAGAATGTTGCGCTGATTCGTTATTTGTAATACCACAAATCTTAATATTTCCATAAATGAGCGATTTGCATTGTTTAGAAAGATTCTCTTGTTGCATCAGGCTAGATCCCACTAGAAAGCCATCGACCAAAGGTGAAAGTCTCTGTACATCTGTATGAGTCGTTATCCCCGATTCTGAAATAAAGATTCTTCCTCGTTGTTCATTTTCGTCAAGGTGCTGAATCAATGACTCCGTTGTTGATAACTCAATACTCAGATCGTTTAGATTGCGATTGTTAATACCTATAATTTTCGCATCTAAAAGGATTGCCCTTTGCATTTCTTCTGCATCATGCACTTCAGTCAAAATATCTAAATCAAGTTGTTTAGCGACTTTTGCCAATGCCTCATATTCCGAATTACTCAAAACGGACAACATTAATAATATCGCGTCAGCGCCATGATAGCGCGCTTCGTATATTTGATAATGGTCAATAAAAAAATCTTTACAAAGTACAGGCTTCTCAACAGTTTCGCTAACTTTTTCTAGGTGTTCAAATGAACCTTTAAAATAGTTAAAATCGGTCAAAACTGAAATTGCGCTGGCATAATATTTATAGCTTGATAAGATTTCATCCAAATCAAAATGTTCTCGTAAAAGACCTTTTGAAGGTGATGCTTTTTTGCATTCGAAAATGAAATCGGAATGATCATTAGAAAGTGCTTTGTGCAGGCTTCGATCGGACTTTGATAAATCTTCCTTAAATGAATCCAAACGACGATCTATCTTTCTCTGAGTTATTTCCCATCGCTTGTTCTCGATAATTTTGGTCAAAACACCACTAGTCATCACTCAGCTCCTGACTATAACTAACCACCTTTTCGAGTCGTTTATACGCGAGGCCTGACTTAATAACACTCAACGCATTTTGAGTTCCAATTTTCAAATCATCAACTTTGCCACATATTTTTAGTAGCGCCGCCGAGTTGGCAGCGACTGTATTGGCAATCGCTTTTAGCTTGTCGCTATGTAATCTGCCGGTAAGAACTTGCTCAAATACTTCTTTGTTAGAAACGGGGTCAGCACCTTTAATATCTAGATCGGAGCAACTAGGCAAGTCAAAGTCCAAATGGGAAAGCGTATAACTGTCTATCTTATTGTCTGTTAGCTGCACCACGTTGGTAGAACTATGCAGCGTTATCTCATCATAACCTCCGCTATGAACGATCATTGCTGATTGACAACCCGATAATTTCAATGATTCAGCAGCTGGTAAACATAACTCTGGAGAATAAACACCCATCAACTGGTATTCTGGCGATGCGGGATTTATTAGTGGGCCGAGCGAATTAAAAATAGTTCGCGTTTGAAGCTTATTTCGGACCGGCATGACATTGCCAACACCCGGATGGTAGCTAGGAGCAAATAAGAAACAAAAATTAGTTTCATCCAAACAATTTTTCGCTTGTTCTGCGGACATGTCAATCTTAACGTCCAATTGTTCTAACACATCGGCTGATCCACATTTTGATGAAATTGAACGATTGCCGTGTTTTACCATTGGCATGCCTAGCTGAGCAACAACAAAGGCGACCATCGTGGAGATATTGACAGTATTCATTCCACTGCCACCAGTTCCGCAAGAGTCTGCCGTGGCATAGGTTGTGGTGGGAAAATAGTTAGCGTTGGCGCGCAACGCGGCCGCCGCGCCGGCGATTTCTTGAGGCTTCTCTCCTTTCATTTTTAAAGCGACTAGCAGAGCCGCCATTTCTATTTCGGAAAACTCTCCTTTTATCAATTGGTCAAATACTCGCATTGCTTCCGAATACGAGAGGTCGTCCTTCGCGTAGATGTTTTGGATTAAATCACTCACCTGATATTCCTTCAAACTTTATATTTTCTGTCAACCATGCAAGTGAGTTCTTCATTATCTGATCGCCTTGGGTGGTCAAGATTGATTCAGGATGAAATTGAAATCCCAGTATCTTTTTAGATCTATGTTTAACCGCCATCACCTCTTCATCTATATGTGCAATGATTTTCAATTCGGGCGGTATGGTAGCCGCTGCGAGGGAATGATAACGAGCTACTCGATAGGGTGGTTTCACATCTTTTAGTATCTTAGTTTCATCTTGTTCGAAATTGATATTAGTTGTTTTACCATGCATAACAGATTTTGCTAAATGAATGCTTCCACCAAATGCTTGAACAATAGATTGATGCCCAAGACATATACCAAGAATGGGAAATTTATCCTGAAAAACGTCTATCAATTCTAAGGTTACTCCCGCATCATCAGGGTTTCCGGGTCCTGGAGATAAAACTATCACCGATGGGTGGCTAGCTGTTGTTAAGCTATCGGAAATTAATTTTAACGGAACATTGTTTCGGAAAACCGTTATGGAGTTAACTAGGGGAGTAATTTGATTAACCAGATTGTAAGTAAACGAATCAAAGTTATCAATTAAAACAACATCAATTGGTTGATTGTGTGTAGCATCAGGCACAATAGTTTTGGTTGTCATAAACTGTTATCCTTTCTCTGCAGAGTGTGCCAATTGAATAGCATTGATGACTGCTTTGGCTTTATTTATTGTTTCCTCTGATTCTGACTGTGGATCTGAATCAAAAACAACCCCCGCACCTGCTTGGATATAAGCAATATTATTTTTGCAAAAAGCACTTCTAATCACGATGCAAGTGTCCATATCTCCATTTGCGTTGATATAACCCACTGCGCCGCCGTAACTACCTCTTCTCGTTTTTTCCGTTTGTCTTATGAGTTCGGATGCTTTTATTTTTGGTGCGCCTGTTAGGGTTCCCATATTCATACAGGCTTGATAAGCATGAAAGCAATCTAAATCATTTCGTAGTGTACCTTGTACATGAGAAACCAAATGCATCACTTGAGAGTATCGGTCGACCTCCAGCAAGCGAGGAATTTTTACACTGCAGGAATTCGAAATCCGTGCGATGTCGTTTCTGGCTAGATCGACCAGCATCATGTGTTCAGAAATTTCTTTTTGATCTAGTTTCAATTCGGCTTCTAATCGTTTATCCAAATCTTCGTCTATTTGACCATTATTAAGCTTGCCACGAGGACGAGTGCCAGCAATTGGATATAGTTCGACGGTAGAGGCGTCTTGTTGATACTTCAAAGCACTTTCGGGTGACGCACCAAATAGAATGAAGTCTTGATCCCGCATGTAGAACATATACGGGCTAGGGTTATTTTGTTTCAGTTTTTGATAACTACCAATGGTATCAGTACAAGGCAAGGAAAAGGTTCTGGAAGGTACAACTTGAAATATATTGCCTTTGATAATTTCATCTTTGAGTGTGCGTACGGTTTCTTGATAATCACCATCGGTCATATTGCAATCTACCAAATATTCTTTATTAACCGGTAAATTCTCAAACTTCTCGACTCTTTGCTCGGATTTTTTTAGAGAGGCTTCGAGGATTTTATTAGTTAAACTTTCAATTCGTCTGGATTGTTCATAATAATTCTTGTCAGAGTTTTCGCCAAGGAATATATTGCTGTAGATGACGCTGTGATGAGTTTCATGATCTATGACAACTAATTCTTCTGCTAAATAAAATACAAAATCGGGGCAAGTGTTTTTTCCGTTAGCTACGTCTGGTAATTTTTCGAAAGTGGCAATAAAGTCAAAAGAAAATAATCCACAGAGAAAATTGCTGTAAGCTTGTCTATTTTGACTTTCGAAAACAGTATTTATTTTTCGGAGACAATCAATAGGTGAAATTCGCCTTAAACGCTGCTCCTCGTTCAAATTGTGTTCAATATCGGACAACTCCGGATAAGTCACCGTCAGCAATTGTATGCCTGAGCTTTTAAGGGTTAAATCAGATTGGTTAGATAAATCATTTTTTACCTGGGCCAACGCGTTGTCGCCGTTGCTAGTAAGTGATTGAATAATAATCTGGTTTTTCAGGCATTCAATGCGTAGTGCTGATCTATGAACAAGGATGCTTTTTAGGTGTTGTTTATTATCGATTCGACAGGATTCAAGCAGCATGCGATTTGAGGTTTCTGAATTTTCAACAAGAGCTTCAAATAGCAGTACCGGATCGAGCTCGCACTCCAACGTTTTACTGAGAGTTTGCACGTTGTCCGTTTGAACTTGTTGGCTCATTGAGCCAATACCTTGCCGGCGGCACTTATAAACGGTTTTAGCCCGCGCATCATAGATTCGAAGTCCTGTTCATTAAGTGATTGCATTCCATCAGAAAGAGCTATTTGGGGGTTGTAATGGACTTCCACTATAATTCCATCTGCCCCACACGCAACAGCGGCTCTTGCCATCGGGCTGACAAGCTCTCTGATCCCTGTTCCGTGAGAAGGATCAACAATTACCGGTAAATGACTCTTGGTTTTTATATAGGCGACAGCACCCAAATCCAGAGTGTTTCGAGTGGCTTTCTCAAACGTTCTAATGCCTCTTTCGCAAATTACGATGTTCTTGTTACCTTCGTTATAGATATATTCAGCGGCTAATAATAGCTCCTCTATGGTGGCTGACATGCCACGTTTTAAGATAACAGGCGTTTCACTTTGACCCACTGCTTTTAATAGCCGAAAATTTTGCATGTTGCGTGCGCCTATTTGAAAAGCATCAACATATTGGCTCATCATCTCAACGTGACTAGCGTCTATCACTTCCGTAACACTCGGTAGGTCGTATTGTTTTGATGCTTGTTGCATCAATTTCAAACCTTCTTCTTCCAAACCTTGAAAACTATAGGGTGATGTACGAGGTTTAAATGCACCACCACGCAATCCAATGCCGCCATGTTTTTTAACAATCGCTGCGGATTGATTGATTTGATCCTCATTTTCAATAGCGCAGGGGCCGGCAATTACAGCAAATGAACCACCGCCAATAGTGGTATTACCGAACTTAACTTGGCTATCGTGAGATTGGAATTCTCTGCTTACCTGTTTATATTTCGCCAATATTGGTTTGACACTCTCTACCAAAGGTTCTGCTGCCAAATGTAGGCTTGCAAGAACTCTCTCATCACCCAGTGCTCCGAGCACAATTCTTTCTACACCGGGCATATATAGCGGTTTAAGCCCTGCAGCTTCAATTCTCCCAAGTATTTCTTTAGCTTCTTTTTCGGTAGCTTCGGGCTTTAATACGATAATCATTTATTGTCTCCTCATCTGTAGATTAATTGGTTTTGTGCCATACAGTCCTTCCCTGGACATGGGCGTACCGATGTCCGTATCTCTTTACGCCATACAGTCCATCCCTGGACATAAAAAAACCCGTTAAATAGAATTTAACGGGTTTCCAAAATTTTGTAGGTTTGGTTGTATTACTTAACTAGACGATAGTCGTATACTTAAGTGATTTACCCACGCAACAGCAGTTTCCCGATTAGTGTCTTGCCACCAACGGGTTATGTAAAGAGCAGAAATTGTCTGTATCACTTGTTGCATAGTCAGACTTTAGCTTCAAGCTTGTATGTTTGTCAACGATTAAAATGGTCATTATTACTTTTTGATATTTATCTACAAGCTAATTCTCACCGTTGGGATAAGCGTAGAAAAGTGACGCAATTTTCTGAATTTTGACTATATTTATACAGAGTCGCTGGATAATTTGTTATGACATTTGGCCATACGGCTCTCTAAAAACGTACTTTTTAAGCGACCAACAGTTTAACTGGTACACATTTTGCCTGTAAACCAGTGTATTAGCTGTTTTTGGGCAAATCTGACAAAAATTTGACCAATGGAAAAAACCTTGTGAGTTCAGATGATACACAGCTAGCAGATGACGATGTGGTGCTTCAATGGGTAACCTTTAGGCTAGCCAATGAAACCTACGGGATTAATGTGATGCAGGTACAGGAAGTATTGCGATTTAGCGATATCGCGCCTGTGCCGGGCGCGCCAACTTATGTTCTAGGCATCATTAATTTACGTGGTAACGTGGTTACAGTTATTGATACTTGTCAACGTTTTGGCTTGGATCCTATCCAGTTAACTGATAATACGCGTGTCATTGTTATTGAAACGCATGATCAGGTCATTGGAATTCTGGTTGATGCGGTTGCAGAAGTCGTTTATCTGAAGCGTTCGGATATTGACTCTACACCTAATGTGGGCAATGACGAATCTGCAAAATTTATACAAGGTGTTACACATCGTGAAGGTGAATTGCTAATATTGGTTGATCTGAATAAGCTCTTAGGTGAAGAGGAGTGGGAGGAACTAGACGTTTTAGACGGTTAAGCCCATCAAATTCTCCTCGGCTTTCGGCTCAGCTGGTTTTATCTAGAAACACAGTGAACTAGTCGAGGAACAATTAACATGTCAGATCTACTTTCAAATGCGCTCGTGATCAATCTTGCGTTATTAACGCTTCTCATTTTATCAGTAATAAGTTACTTCTATTTCCACCGTCGCCTGTCGACCAAATATCAAACACTCGAAAACCAGTTACATCAAATTCAAAACGAGATCCGCGCCATCAATAGTGGTAATCTAGGAATGGGAAGAAAAATATCGCGTTTTGCGGAAGATATTGCGAATGTTGAAATTAACAGCCTTCAAAGCGAAATGCCCAATGTGAGTGAGAAGATCTATCGCCAAGCGGGGTTGTTATTAGCTCGAGGAGCTACGGTCGAAGAAGTTGTAGAGTCTTGTGAAATTACTCCATCTGAAGCCGAGTTACTCGCTGTCATGCATCACTCTGTTCATGAAAAAGCTACGAATCATTAATCTATAGATAGTTAACTCAAACTAACGATTATCAACTTGTAACAAGTTGCTCTTGACCGCATTCATGAATATGGGTATAAGCATAATAATCCCAGTAGAATTAGCTTTTCAAACCTAGAAAGCTATCCTTTAGTGACCATTTCTTGTGAGAATTTATGCAACCCATTAAAATTAAAAACTTTGAGTTAGCCGAGAAACTGCAGCCCTTTTTTAAAGGAATAAAACGAGGCATTGAAAAAGAAAGCCTACGAATAAAACCTGACGGAAAACTAGTGCAAACCCCGCATCCAGCTGAGTTAGGTGCAACGCTTACCAATCCTTATGTTACTACAGATTATTCAGAAGCTTTACCGGAAATGATTACTCAGGCGAGCGATGATCGTTCCAAACCCTTGAAAGAACTCTATGAAATTCACCAGTTTTGCTATCAACACTTGCATGATGAGGTTTTGTGGTCGGCAAGCATGCCTTGTATTATGGAGGAGGAAAAAGACATCCCCATTGCGCGCTATGGAAGCTCTAACAGCGGCAAAATGAAAGAGGTATACCGAGAGGGTTTAGGCCATCGCTACGGACGTTTTATGCAAACTATTGCCGGTGTACATTATAACTTTTCCCTACCCGATGACTTTTGGCAAGCCTTTTACCAAGCGAGTGATTCTGAACTCTCATTGCAAGACTTTATCTCTGAAAAGTATATGGGCTTAATCAGAAACTATCTTCGTTACTCCTGGTTGATTCCGCTTTTTTATGGTGCTTCACCGGCATTATGTGAATCTTTTATACAAGGTAAAAACATTGATTTAGAAGAACTAGTTCCCGGCACAAGATACGGCAAATATGCGACATCTTTGAGGATGAGCGATTTAGGTTATCAAAACAAGATCCAGAGTCAACTAAATGTGGGTTATAACTGTCTTCCTTCATATATTAGTGCGCTAGAAAACGCGATTCGTACAGAAGATCCGTATTACCTAGATCTTGGAGTAAAAAAAGATGGCGAATACCAACAGCTTAACGCTAACATTCTGCAAATAGAAAACGAATTTTATGGAAGTATTCGTCCGAAGAGAGTTTCTCGATCTGGAGAACGTCCAACAAAAGCACTCAGTTTGCATGGCGTTGAGTATATTGAGGTGAGAGCATTGGACATTAACCCGTTCTCTCCGATAGGTTTAGATCAATCCCAAATCGCATTTTTGGATTCTTTTCTGTTATCTAGTTTGTTTGCTGAGTCAGATCCTATTACGGCAAGAGAAATGGGTGAAAACACCAGTAATTTCGATCGTGTAGTCATGAATGGACGTCATCCGGACCTTTGTTTGACCGTTAGAAACTCTTGTGTGCCGATAAAAGAGATTGCGGAAAACATGCTGAATGAAATTGCACCTTTCGCACAGTTGTTAGACTCATCCTATGAAACTGATGAACATAGTCAAGTAATTAAACAATTACTAGGGCAACTTGATAATTTGGATACGACATTTTCTGGTCGAATTGTTAAAGATATCGAACAAAGAAAAGATGGTTTCTTTAGCTACGCTTTAGAAAAATCAAATGAACATCGTCAACTGTTTTTGAATGATCCACTTCATGGTGAACGTTTGGAACATTACAAATTGGCGGCAAAAGAGTCACATCAACGAAAAACCCAAATGGAAAAAGACGATAAAATTAGTTTCGAAAAATTCTTGGAAGCTTACTATGAGTAATATAGCTATTAGAAATGCACGAATAGAAGATTGCGAACTGATCAAATCTTTTATTCAACAATTGGCCGATTACGAAAAGTTATCCGATGAGATGATCGCCACCACTGAAGATTTGGAACGGACTTTGTTTGGCAGTAAATCCTATGCCGAAGTGGTTATTGGAGAGCTAGATGGAAAGGCGGTTGGTTTTGCTTTGTTTTTCCACAATTATTCCACCTTTGTTGGTAAACCGGGAATTTATCTAGAAGATTTGTTTGTTGTACCAGCGGCAAGAGGTAAGAAAGTCGGCAAGGCTTTGCTCGTTCATCTAGCCAAAATTGCGATTGAAAGAAATTGTGCAAGATTTGAATGGTCAGTTCTGGATTGGAATCAACCTGCGATTGATTTTTATCGAAGTATAGGGGCTAATGGAATGGAAGGCTGGACTGCACAGAGAGTTGATGGGGAGGAGTTAGAATTGTTGGCAAAAATGTAGCGGCATTTTTGTAATTTTCTTTTAGGGATTTTCTTAAAAGCATTTCGCAGCGCTTCGCTCTGACTGCGACATTCTTTTGTCAAGAGCAACAAAAGAACGCAAAAATGCCTTTTGGCGTTGGCACTGGGCACCTATAAGGGTACAGAGAATTCGACACTATTTACATCTTCGTTCCAATGGGGACGGCCTATATTTCTAGACCCGATATTAGATAGATCGCGCTTTCTGTGTTGAGCTATAGCTCTCTATAAAGTAAGGAGCATAATATATACTTCCTAGCTTTCAATCAAACTCCCGCCCGAGTGGCTTAATAGCGGCACAATGAAATCCATGCAGCATCGATTAAAGAGGATAATTGCCTGAGCGTAGCGAGTTTTTATCCTCTCGGTGCTGCGCTATCAAAACGCAAGGGAATTAAAATTATAGACATACAACCAAAACAGGTAGAATTAGCTATTTTCAACGGAAAAGACCTTTTGGTTACTTTTGTGTCTTTGGACAAAAGTAACTCGCAGGAAAGCGTAGCACTGCGAAACAATTCCTAAAATCAAAAAAAGCCCCGAAAAAAACTCATCAGAGCTTCACTAGAAATCTAAACACTAATGCCCAGATTTTTTACCATTTACATTTTCTGCCTGCTCAACATGATGAGTAATAATATTCTTCTCATACATAAGCTGTGTCATCGGTTGAAGCGAGTAATAAACCATAATGAATCCTGTAATAGACATGGTAATGGTGTAAGGAAGAGCCATCAATAACATTTTTAAATAAGACAAACGCACCAAAGGAGCTAAGGTGGATGTTAGCAAGAATAAGAATGCGGCTTGCCCGTTAGGTGTGGCAACGCTAGGAATGTTGGTTCCGGTATTAATAGCCACAGCCAGCATATCAAAAACATCGCGGGTGATCACCCCATTATGATATGCTCGTTCAATTTCACCGATATACACGGTGGCTACAAAAACATTATCACTGATTGCGGAAAGTAGACCATTGGCAACATAGAACATCGCTATCTGATTTTGTCCTTCCATTTCGAGCACGGCATGAACAATGGGCGCAAACAGCCCTTGATCTAATATCATCGCAACAATTGCAAAGAATACAGTTAACAGTCCTGTAAAAGGTAATGCTTCTTCAAACGCTTTACCTAGTTGATGTTCTTCGATTACCCCAGTAAAGGCGGTGATTAGCACAATTACGGCTAACCCGATTATTCCAACTTCAGCCCATTGGTTTAAAAGTGCTAATACTAGAAAAACGCCAGTAAGGCCTTGAATAATTAGCGCGGCGACATCTCTTTTTGTTCTTTCTTGATCACGTTTGTCACTGTGTTCTTGAATAATGGCGCGAACGCGATCAGGTAATTTTGTGCCATAACCAAATTTTCCTATGACTTCCAATAGTGCACAGGTCATTAAGCCGACAATTAAAACAGGCATGGTAACAGGAGACATCCTGAGAAAAAACTCTGCAAAATCCCAGCCGGCTCTGTCGGCAATAACGATATTTTGTGGCTCTCCAACTAAGGTACAGACACCGCCCAGGGCAGTACCAACAGCCGCGTGCATAAGCAATGAACGAAGGAAGGAGCGAAATTTTTCTAAATCTTCGCGGTGGTCACTTTCAATTTTATCATCTGACGTATGATCATGATCGGCATCGTCTGTATGGGCCTGTCTGCCTGATGCTACTTTATGATAAACACCGTAAAATCCAGTAATGACCGATATAACGACAGCCGTGACGGTCAATGCGTCGAGGAATGCTGAAAGTAACGCTGCCATACTTGAAAAAAGTAAGGACAAAATAACCTTCGATCTCACCCCTAGTAATATTTTGGTAAATACAAATAGCAGCAGGTTCTTCATAAAATAGATACCGGCTACCATAAAAATCAATAGTAAGATTACTTCTAGGTTATTGCTGATCTCCAGACCCAAATGATGGGGAGTGGTTAATCCCAGCAACATTACTTCTATTGCCAATAAGCCGCCAGGTTGTAGCGGATAGCATTTTAGTGCCATGGCTAGAGTAAAGATGAATTGCAAAACAATGAGCCATCCTGAGATGTAGGGTCCCATTGTATAAAGGATAATAGGATTAATAATCAGAAAGGCGATTATCGTTTGCTTGTACCAATCGGGGGCACTTCCGAGGAAATTAGCTAGAAATGCTTGGGGCATGGTTCGTGACATGATTAATCCTTTTGTTGAGTTCCTAGTTGTTCTTATTATGAAAGCCTCAATACTTGCCTTCAACACACTGCATATTGGGTTACTTCAATTAGAAATTCTAGCCGTTATATGGCCGTTTGACAAATCCTTTAGGCATTTAATCAAAAATATCCACTAACGTAGCTAAATCATTGTTATTCCGATGTTTTATCGTTGGCATTATTCCGACATATGCTAGCTCTTGTCTGATATAATCGTACCAGAGCGTTCCGCAATCACGCTCTTTTAGTCCCTTCAAACATAGTCCATAAGGACAGATAATGACTCAATTGATCACTGCTCGAAGTCCCGCAGCCTTTGCAGAAGAATATATTGTCACCTCAATTTGGAATGGAAAATTTTCTCATGGAACTATCTTACCCGCAGAGCGAGAGCTTTCTGAGCTGATCGGCGTCACTAGAACTACCCTACGAGAAGTATTGCAGAGACTTGCAAGAGACGGATGGTTAACCATACAGCATGGAAAGCCGACAAAGGTTAACAATATATGGGATACGGGGGGATTGCATATTCTGGAAACTATCACCCGCTTAGATGATGAAGGCTCGTTGACTTTGGCAGATCAGTTGTTGGATGTAAGAACCCAGGTGGGCGGAATTTTCTTTCGAGCGGCGATGAAAGAAAACTCTAAGAAAATGAGTGAGTTATTTTCTGAAGTAAATTCCTTGGAGTTGAATGCGACCTCTTATATTGAGTTTGATTGGCAGGTGCAGCATAAGTGTGCGTTTTTGGCGGGAAATCCTGTTTACCTGCTAATGTTGAATGGTTTCAAGAGTATTTACTATCGCATTGGTCTGTATTATTTTAAAAACCAGCAAATGAGAGATTTAGCTAAGTCACATTATATTCATTTGAGCCAAATCGTCCTTACCCAAGATGTAGAAGCACTAAACGAAGCAATTTGGGGATATGGCAGGGAAAGTGGGGCACTATGGATGTCAATTCGCAGAAATCTTAATTCATTAAAAGACATAGCCTGATTAGTACTTCTACAGTTATCTAATTATCTTAATCAGCTTGATGGGAATTAAACCCCTCTGTCTGTCATTGCCGCTCAAAGTTAAAGATAAATTCCTCGTTTGACTTGAATTCGCGACTCATCGACCTCTGCCCCGTGATCAGTAAGCAATATATCTGGGCTAACAGACGAATATCCCGTAAAATGCGCTCTGATAATTTAGTAGCTACATAACCGCAAAATAATTAGTTGAAACATCTTTTTCATGTTCAACTGATTATTCTAGGATAACAAGAGGTGAGTTTTGGAATTTTTAGCAGAATATGGCGTATTTTTGGCAAAAGCGGTAACGATAGTTATTGCAATAATTGCAGTGATTGGCTCAATAGCCAGCATGAGTGGTCGAAATAAAAAGCAAAGCGAAGGGCATATTGAGATAAGCAACCTGACTGAAGACTTCAATGAAGTCAAAGACGGTATGTTAGAAGAATTAATGTCTGGAGATGAATATAAGCTATTGCAAAAGGATAAAAAGAAAGAAGGAAAAGCGAAACAAAAAGCTGACAAAAAACGCTTAAAAACAGAGAAAAAGGAGGCTGCGGCTAAACAAACTCCGGAACCAAAGAAAATTCAGTCTTCACCGGAAACCGATTCTGAATCTGATCAAAACCACGAGTCGCAAGAAAAAACGGGGGAAACCAAAGCCTCAGATACAAACGCAGATGCGGATGTTGATGAATCAAATGAGCCAGCACTAAAAGGCCGTCTATTCGTCATTAATTTCGATGGTGATATTGAAGCGTCAGCGGTAGAAAATTTGAGAGAAGAGATTACGGCAATCATTTCGGCAGCATCGGCCGATGACCAAGTGCTGGTTCGTTTAGAAAGTCCTGGCGGTATGGTCCACTCCTACGGGTTAGCGGCATCGCAGTTGAGCAGAATAAAAGCGGCCAATTTACGTTTAATCATCGCAGTCGATCAGGTGGCGGCATCTGGCGGATATATGATGGCGTGTGTTGCAGACGAAATAATAGCGGCTCCGTTTGCTGTAGTAGGATCCATTGGGGTGGTGGCAGAATTACCTAATTTTCATCGATTACTCAAACATAATAAGGTTGATTACGAACAACATACAGCGGGCGAGTTCAAGCGTACCTTAACCATGTTTTCTGAGAATACCGATACAGCCAGGACTAAATTTAAACAAGAGTTGGAAGAAACGCATGATTTGTTCAAACAATTCATACAGGAGAATCGCCCTAGTCTTGATATTGATAAGGTAGCCACCGGTGAACATTGGTATGGTACTCAGGCATTGGATCTTGGACTGATAGACAAGGTTCAAACCAGTGACGATTACATCATGAATATTGTCTCCGAAAACGATGTTTATGAAATTACATATGAAATAAAAACACCATTAGCGGAAAGATTATCATTTTCAATTCACTCGGCGGTTGAAAAAGGTATACAAGCGATATGGCAAAAAAGTTTAGAGTCTCGGTTATTTAAGTAGAGGTCGGATATTTAAGCAGTCTCTCAATGCTAGGAACAAAACTATGGAAAAAAAATTCTGGCTAGATAAATGGGAAGCGAATGAAATTGGTTTTCATCTGAGTGATTACCATCCGCTTCTTCAAAAATATTTTTCTCTACTCTATGCAGACGAAAAATCGGTTTTTGTACCGCTCTGTGGAAAAAGCCGCGATATGGCTTTTTTTGAATCAAAAGGAGTGGACGTTACCGGCTGTGAACTGAGCGCGAAAGCTGCTATAGATTTCTTCAGTGAATTGTATCCACTCGCTCAGGAACCTGTAACTGCAGCTAAAGGATCACGGTTTAGTCGGTATCACAAAAACAACATCAATATTCTGGTGGGTAATATTTTTGATCTAGAGTCGAGCGATTTGGCTCAGACAAAATTCATTTATGACCGTGCATCAATGGTCGCACTACCCGATAAATTACGTCAACAATATGTCTCATATTTACGCCATATTTTCCCTACTGCCAAGATGCTATTGATTACACTCGACTATGATCAAAATATTATGTCGGGGCCCCCATTTTCAGTCACACAAGACGAAGTTAATAAACTGTATTCCTTCGCGAAGGTAGAATTTCTTCATCGTTCTGACATTATTGAAAAAGAGTTAACATTCAAGAATAGAGGTTTAACTAGTTTTTTCGAAACTGCCTATTCAATCGAATGGTGATGAATATTTTAAACACAAATTTTTCAAAACAATGCTGAATCTTAAGACGAGTTCTATCGCAGTAATTAC
>Ga0256847_1001022_pt1 | contig 15373 bp, 13 predicted proteins | sample TeddybearmetaG_FD_189099 | JGI IMG/M metagenome (GOLD analysis project Ga0256847, IMG submission 189099) | Hydrothermal vent microbial communities from East Pacific Rise, Pacific Ocean - Teddybear | ecosystem: Environmental > Aquatic > Marine > Hydrothermal vents | place: Pacific Ocean: East... | reverse complement strand
AACTGAGTGCCAAACCCAAAATACCCGCGGAGGCAATCCAGGCAGAAATATTAATATCCCAAGCCACTAAAATGAAATAGACTGCCAACGCGTATAAAACGATGGTCGCCAAATTATCGAATAGCGGAAGAGTATGTTTTTGAACTAGCTTTGCTTTACCAGTCTCTCCACTTAAGTACCTGAGAACATAATGGGAGCTAGTGATTACAAATCTAAACCAATAATAAATAACGAAGGTCAATAAAACTGAATCTAACAGAGCTTGATTTTCGCCAAATAATTGATCTTCACCTAACAATTGAGATCGTGCGAACGCCATTCGAACGCCAATCATTAATATACTTATTTTGGCGGGTTTTCTTAATGCTTCTAATAAATGATCATCAATAGGGTTGTTAGTTCTTTTAGTCCCATGCACTTGAATGCGCTGAATAATAAAAGCGACCACACTGGCAACTAAAGTACTAAAAAGAAAGATTAACGCCGCTTGAATTAAGCGATTGTCAGAAATAATAGGGAGATATTGTTGAAATATATTTTGCAACCAATCCATTAACCCGCTCCAGTAATTCTTGTTTTATACGAATATCGGTAGGAGCGCGCGTCCCCGCCGCGAACAAATGTTAAAGCACCCTCATTAGTACAATCTAAATACCTGACTCCACCGATAATTCGCATCGCAGCGAGACGCAGCTCATACCAACGTCAAATTTTTCAAGCCAGACATTCGAATAACGAATGATCTATTGAAATCTAGGATAAACTAGCAAAAGCGGATATGCAATACTGATAGATACTATCGGGCATAAAGCCAAATACGAGTAACAGCAGGCAGTTGACGCTAAGGGCTATTTTGAGTGAGCGGCTTTCAGATACTTTTGGGCTCTCATCCGATTCAGCAAAAAACATTTCCTTAATGACTTTTAAATAGTAAACCAAGCCAACAACGGAGAACGCAATTGCAACAACAGCTGCCAAAATATGATCGTTAGCAACCAATATTCTAAATATTTCTAGCTTCGGCCAAAAACCGATAAAAGGAGGAATACCCGCCATAGAAATCATCACTATACTGAACATTAATGCATACCAAGGGTGATAACGACCCATGCCACGTAGATCTGATATCTTTTGATAATCTTGTTTGTCACTACTCATAAAAATAATTATACCGAAACCAGCAAGGGTCATCATGGCGTAAACAATAATGTAAAACATAGAAGCGGAGAATGCCTCATCGGTACCTACGGAAACGCCCAATAAGAAATAGCCTATGTGCGCAATCGCAGAGTAAGACAACATTCTTTTTAAGTTAGTTTGTACCAGTGCAATAATATTTCCAAGTACCACTGACATCATTGCCAGGATCATGATCATGGGAGCCCAATGCTCACTGGCATTAGAAAAACCACCATCAAGTATCCTAAACGCCATACCAAAGGCTGCAATTTTAGGAACGCTAGAAATATAAGCGGTAATCGAACTGGGCGAGCCGTGATAAATATCAGGTAGCCACATATGAAAAGGTGCGGCGCCAAACTTAAAAGCGATACCCACAACGATAAAAACCAAACCAAATTGGATCATTAAATTGGCATCATTTTGGGTTAAGTAAAGAGCGATATCTTCGATCAGAATACTCCCAGACATTCCGTAAACTAGCGAAATTCCGTAAAGCAAAAATCCTGACGCCAAACCACCCATCACAAAATATTTAACAGCGGCCTCTGAGGCTGCATTAGAATCTCTCTGCAGTGCAACTAGCGCATACAGCGATAATGATAATAACTCGAGACCCAAATAAATAATCAACAAACTACCGGCAGAGACCATAATCATCATGCCTAAGATCGAAAACAGAGTTAATAAATAGTATTCACCCCTCATCAAGTTACGTTCGCTAATAAAAGGTCTTGCGTAGAGTAGCGCGACAAATGATGCTAGATAAATCGCTAATTTTAAAACTATTGCAAACTGATCAATAACCCAATGGCCACTAAAAGAAATCGTTCGCTCAATACCTAAATCTTGTGCGCCTAAAATAAACAAAGTGACTAAAGACAACTCGGTCAAAATAAAAGTTAACTTTCGTTCTTTATCTCGCTGAAAAAGATCAACAATCATAATGACACAAATCGCAATCAATAAAAAAATCTCGGAAGATATGACCGAAAAATTGGTTGAGCTTGTCATGGCATCAGTCATTAGGAGCACATCCCTTCTGGCGAAAGTTTCGAAACTAAATTGCAGTCGATTAAATGTTGAACGCTAGGCGCCATAATATCTAACAATGGCGCGGGCCATAATCCAAACAACATCACCATAATGGCTAAAATAATAAATACGATATTTTCTCGAGTAGTAAGATCTTCCAGCACCGCCACATTATCGTTAGCAACATCACCAAACATCACTCGTTTGTACATCCAAAGTGTGTAAGCCGCCGCCAATATAAGTGTTAATCCGCCAACGGCAGCAATCCAAAAACTCACCTGAAAACTAGAAAGAATTACCATAAATTCACCGACAAATCCTGATGTTCCTGGTAGCCCAGAATTAGCCATGGCAAAAATCATAAAGAACAAAGCAAACTTTGGCATTCTATTAACTACGCCGCCATAATCAGAAATGTTTCGGCTGTGCATTCGGTCATATAAAACGCCAATACACAAAAAGAGCGCACCAGAAATAAAACCGTGAGATATCATTTGGATCAGTGCGCCTTGTATTCCCATAATAGCCGCATCTGCATGATTGCTCGCTAACAGAGAAAAGCTAATAAATAAACCAAGTGTTACAAACCCCATATGGGCAATCGAAGAATATGCGATTAGCTTTTTCATATCATTTTGGGCAAGTGCCACAAAACCAATATAGGCAACCGCAATTAAAGAAAGAACAATCATCATATCTGCCATTGCCAATGAAGCATCTGGCACGATAGGTAACATAAATCTTAAGAAACCATAGGTTCCCATTTTTAACATAATGGCCGCTAAAATAACAGAACCGCCGGTTGGTGCTTGCACGTGCGCATCCGGCAACCAAGTGTGTACTGGCCACATGGGCACTTTGATGGAAAACGCGATAAGAAATGCGAAGAATAATAGTAATTGAACATCCGCATCGATCATCATGCTATGCATTTTGAAAATGTTAAAGCTTTCGGCTTGAATCCCCAAATAAATCAACGCAATCAATAAGAAAACCGAACCAAAGAAAGTATAAATAAAGAATTTAAGGGTCGCATAAATACGATCAGGACCACCCCAAATACCGATAATAAGAAACATGGGAACCAACATCGCTTCCCACATTACGTAAAATAAAATGGCATCGGTTGCCGCGAATACCCCATTCATTAACCCACACATCACTAAAAAAGCCGCCAGGTAATGGGAAACACGAAGTTTAATATTATTCCAACTGGAAATTATGACAATCAAGGTCATTAAAGAGGTCAGTACGATCAAAGGAAGAGAAATTCCGTCAACACCTAAGGAATACCGGATGCCGAGAGTTTCTATCCAAGGTTTGTCTTCGATAAATTGGATATAATATCGGCTTGAATCAAATTCATTAAGTGCAACTAGACTAACAACAAAAGTCAGTGCTGCTGTCAGCAAGGCAATCCATTGAGTCGCCTGCTTGTGCTTTTGGCCGGAACCAAACACGATCAATGCCGCTCCGGTAATGGGCAACCAAATTAGTAAACTTAGGATAGGTAAATTTTCTAACATTGTTTTTATTTAATCCTGTTTAAATCTCTTACGTGCTATCTAAAATCCCGGCTAAATTTCTTTATGCAAATAATAAGACTAACCGTTTAGAGCACGCCAATATAGCAATCCTAATAACATCATTAATCCAAATACCATGACAAAAACGTAGTGGTATAAATAACCTGTTTGGATTTTCCTGACTCTTGCAGATAAACCTGCCACAACCTTAGCCGTGCCGTTAACCATCATTCCATCGATAATAGCGACATCAATCCAAAGCCAAAACTTTTTGCCTAAACCAACCCCGCCAGCGGAAAAATAGTTAATATAAATTTTGTCAAAATAATAATTATTCTCTAACACATGATTAATAGGCCCGAGCAATTTCCTCAATCTAGTTGCAAGCTGCGGTTTCCACACCACAAATACGTATGCAGTAACTACACCCGCAATGGCCAACATTAAGGGCAAATGAAAGATAGCATCCAATGCTAAGGCTAGCGGATGTTGATAATGTTCAACAATGGGTCCAATTGAATCATGGTTTGCCGCCATAACAATCGAGTTGTCAAAATATTCACCCGACAAAATACTGGGAGCTAAAAAGTATCCAATGACTACTGAAGGTATCGCAAGAGCGACTAATGGGATCCAAACAACTGCAGGCGACTCTTTTAGGTGAGACTTCGTTTCATCATCCATTCGCTCTTCGGTGTGAAAGACCATAAAAAATAATCTAAAACTGTAAAGCGCCGTAAAAAACACACCAACTAATACCGCAAAATGCGCATAGCCTGATGCGGCAAGATTAGAATAATGTGCCGCTTCGATAATCGCGTCTTTTGAATAAAAACCAGAGAAAAACGGGGTTCCAATAAGAGCCAGTGAACCGATCAACATGGTGACATAAGTTATCGGCATGTATTTTTTTAAATTACCCATTTTTCGCATATCTTGCTCGTGATGCATAGCGATAATCACAGAACCGGCACCCAGAAATAACAGCGCCTTAAAAAACGCATGAGTCAGTAAATGAAATATTGCTACAGAATAAGCTGACGCTCCAAGAGCAACCACCATGTAACCCAATTGCGACAACGTTGAATAAGCAATTACTCGTTTAATATCGTTTTGAACGACCCCCAAAAAGCCCATAAATAATGCGGTGGTAGCGCCGATAATAAGAATGAAATTAAGCGCAACTTCTGACTGTTCAAACAAAGGTGACATTCGCGCCACCATAAACACGCCCGCTGTAACCATAGTGGCAGCATGAATTAGTGCAGAGATTGGCGTTGGTCCTTCCATCGAGTCGGGCAACCAAACATGCAATGGAACTTGCGCTGATTTACCCATCGCGCCAATAAATAAACCGATACATAAAAAGGTGGTCGCTGACCAAAAGACACCATCAGATACAGGGATTAGCAAATCGGTATAGCCATTTTCAACCTGCTTAAAAACTTCGGCATAATCTAGTGTGCCAAAAACCAAATAAACGCCGGCTATTCCTAGCAAAAATCCGAAATCACCCACCCGGTTGACTAAAAATGCTTTTAAATTAGCAAATATTGCGGTTGGTTTTTTGTACCAAAAACCAATCAACAAATAGGAAACTAAGCCTACTGCTTCCCAACCAAAAAATAGCTGCAAAAAGTTATTAGACATAACCAGCGTTAGCATGGCAAAGGTGAATAGTGAAATATAGGAGAAAAATCTCTCGTAACCCGGGTCATCTTTCATATACCCAACGGTATAAACATGCACCATTAACGAAACAAAAGTTACCACCGCCATCATAGTCGCGGTGAGGTCATCGATCATAAAACCTATATTCAGACTAAAACTACCCAGCTGTGCCCAAGTGTATAAATTGTAATTGAGTGGTTCTGCCTGATCGGTTAATTGGGCAATAGCCACTTGTACGGAAAGAACGCAGGCTACGCCAACCGCACCAATGGTTAATCGATGCGCCCAGGCTCTTGGCACATTAATCAGTCCCGTAACCAACGCTGCAAATAGCGGCAATAGTACGATAGCGAGTAGCTGATTTTGAATAATCATAGTGATTGCTGCTATCCTTTTAACTGGTTAATTTTATCGACATCAATAGTGGCTCTGTTTCTAAATAACACCACAATAATGGCAAGTCCGATGGCGGCTTCTGCGGCTGCAACGGTTAAAATAAAGAAAACGAAAACTTGCCCCGTCGTATCTTGTAGAAAATGAGAAAAGGCAATAAAGTTAGTATTAACAGCCAATAGCATCAACTCGATACACATCAAAAGTGTAATAACATTTTTTCGATTGATAATGATGCCAGCAACACTAATGGCAAACAGAATTGCGCTCAAAAGAAGATAGTCAGATAAACCGATCATTGATCTTCTCCTTTTGTTTTTGTTTGATCGACCGAATTCTGCTCTACTGAAGTTGAGTCTGCCTCATCAAGCTGCTCGACAACCGCATCCATAGATACCAGCTTCAAACGGTTTTTCTTATTCGCTTGCAACTGCTTACTTATAACCTGAGCTTTACGATGTTTACGCCCCCTAAAGGTCAAAGCGATAGCAGAGATAATCGCCACCAATAAAATAACCGCCGCAGTCTCAAAGGCAATAAAGTAGTCTGTATAAAGCACTCGACCTAATTCTTTGATGTTGGAGTAATCGCTCGCATGGGGCGGCGGCGCTGCAAAATTCTCTGGACCGAATTCACCATGGGTAATAAAGAAATAGAGTAAACTAAAAAAGGCAATAGAAGCAATAATGGCAAACGGCAGTTTATTAACAAACCCTTGGCTTAGTGCCGCAAAATCGACATCCATCATCATTACCACAAACAGCAATAACACCATGACCGCGCCCACATATACCACGATTAAACTCAAGGCCAAAAATTCCGCTTCAAGTAATAACCAAATAGCGGACGCTGAGGCAAAGGTGAGCACCAAAAACAAAGCTGCTTTAACCGAGTTTTTACTCGTAATAACCATCAGGGCTGAAAAAATCAACCAAGCGGCGAATGAATAAAAAACAATAATTTGAAAAGTCATTGAGATCGTTCTCTATCTATATTTGGCATCAGAAGCCAAATCTTCAGCTAGTTGTTGTTCGTGTACCCGACCAATTTCTAATAATTTTTCCTTAGTCATAATCTGAGCGCCCTGCTCTTCAAAATGGTAATCAAACACTCTTGTTTCTACAATTGAATCCACCGGACAAGACTCTTCGCAAAATCCACAAAAAATACACTTAAATAAATCAATTTCGTACTTGGTTGTTCTTCGTGAACCATCACTTTCTCTTACACCAGCTTCGATAGTAATCGCCGCTGCAGGACATACAGCTTCACATAACTTACAGGCAATGCAACGTTCTTCACCATTGGGATAACTTCTTAATGCATGCAAGCCCCTGAATCTTGGCGATTGAGGTGTTCTTTCTTCTGGAAATTGAATAGTCACTTTTCTGGAGAACATGTGGCGACCTGTCACCATGAGTCCTTTGAGCAATTCAACTAGCAGAAAAGTATTAATATATTGTTTGATTTTGTTCATTAATAAGTTCTTATTTAATTAAAAGGCCAAACGTTTAATTTAATCCAGACCGCTAAAATTGGCAACCAAACGAGAGTTACCGGTATAAAAATTTTCCAACCTAAGCGCATTACTTGGTCATAACGAAATCTTGGGAATGTGGCGCGTAGCCAAAACAATCCGAATAGAAAAAAGGACGCCTTAATCAATAACCACAAAGTGCCCGGGACCCATTCGGTTAACTCACCAAGAATACCCATTCCTTCGAATGGCGATAACCATCCACCAAAAAACATTAGGGCGGTTAAAAAGGAAACTAATATCATATTGGCATATTCTGCCAAGAAAAATAATGAGAACGCCATGCCGCCGTATTCAACATGAAAGCCGGCGACAATTTCAGATTCGCCTTCTGCCATATCGAAGGGCGCACGATTAGTTTCCGCTACCCCTGAAATCCAATACACTACCAGTAAAGGAAATAATGGAATAAAAAACCATCGATGAAAACCGCCGGATTGTGATAAGACTATTTCGCCAAGATTAGTGGATTGAGCGCACATCAAAACGCCGACCAAGGCAAATCCCATGGCGAGTTCATAAGATACGATTTGAGCTGCGCTCCGCATTGCACCCATAAAAGCATATTTTGAGTTAGATGCCCAACCAGCAATAATCACGCCGTATACGCCAATAGATGTCATAGCCAGTATGTAAAGTAGTCCAACATTAATATCCGCGAGTACCAGCCCAGCATCAAAAGGAATAACCGCCCATGCGGCAAATGAGGGGCCAATAAATAAAATAGGTGCAAGAACGAATAAAACCTTACTCGAATTTTGCGGCACAACGATCTCTTTCATGATCAGCTTTACCGTATCTGCGATGGGTTGTAGCCATCCCTTAGGCCCTACTCGATTAGGCCCAATTCGCATTTGCATGTAACCAATTAATTTTCGCTCCGCGTAAGTAGCGTAGGCAACCGCTAGCACTAGTGGCAATATGATCATTACAATTTTGGCCACGATCCAAAATAAGGTCGCTCCCCATTCCATCAGATCTACTCCGCCGACCACAAACTCACTCATGTTGTGACCCTCGAAATACTGATTGGATGGGTGGAAGCTTTAGGCGTTTTTTGCAGTGCTTTAGCGCGGCGTACCATTGGATCCACCATATACAAGCCAAGCGAATCTCTGCGGGTTTCTTTTTCGCCTGCTTCACTCAGAGCCTGAGGAACAGGACGCGCGACTTTCTTATCACCGGCGTTAGCTAGCTTTTCGGCCAGTTCATCATGGATTTGCACTGAAGACTCATAGTCAAAACCGCTAAGATCTAATAAATTCCCTAACACCCTTAATATTTTCCAAGCTGGTCTGACTTCACCAGGCGCAGATACAGCCGCAGCAAAAGACTGCCATCGGCCTTCAATATTGATATAGGTACCAGAAGTCTCATAACTGCCGGCAATGGGTAACATAACATTCGCGTATTCACTAATGCGTCCATCTGCGTACGATGTCAGGGCAATCACACATTCCGCATCATTAAGATTTTTGCGCGCTTCATCAGCCCAAATACTTTCGACATCGGGTTCGCAATTATGAACCAAATAGCCTTTTAGACCTTCAGTTAGCATTTGTTTGGCATTCAGTCCCATAGTTGCTGGACCTGAAACTTCCGATTGATTAGGAACCGCACCAGCAAGTTTGTTGCCTGCTGCATTACAACCTTGAGTCATGTAACCCCACTGCGACTCGGTAACTTCAGCCAGAGTTTCTGCCAGCCAATTAATTATTTCTGCTTGTGGATGTTCTTGCACATACACACCAAGAAGAATACAACTGTTTTCACCTGATGCAAGTTGGGCGGCGATTTCGCCATGAATTTTTTTAAAAGAAATATCTTTGAGCCAATCTCTCAGCTCAGCGTTGGCGGATTCTTCATTTTTATCAATAGCTGCGGCGAGAACGTACGCAATTTCGTGTGCGAGTAGTTGTGGTTTGGGCTGAATTTCGACACTCAGCCCAAAATTATATTCACCATCAAAGGGGTTGATCGCCATCGCAGTGCCAAAGCCAGTCGATTTTCTCACTCTCAATGCCGCTAACGGTTGCTCATGTCTGACATCACCAGCAATTAACAGAGTCGCATCCATTTCATCCAAACTTTGTAATGGGAAATTAAATCCAGAACGAATATTGCCCATTTTATCGCCAGAATAATCACGTCGGCGCGTTCTAAAATCAATGTTGTTACAGCCCATTTTGCGCAAGATTTTTTGTGCCAAAAAGCTTTCTTCCATGGTCGAATTATTGCCAATAATAGCGCCGAAATTCTCTCCCTTAGAGGCGCCAATTATTCGCTTCATTTCACCTGCGGCAAAACTCAGCGCAGTATCCCAACTGCATTCTTGCCACTTACCGTCTTTTTTGATCCTTGGCTTAAGTAAACGCTCACCTTCGGTCAATGCCTGATAAGAAAAACGATCGCGATCGGATAACCAAACTTCATTAATGGATTCATTTTCCCGAGGTACCACTCGAATAATTTCATGACGACGGTGATGAATATTGACATTCGAGCCCAAACAATCGTGCGCAGCGATAGAGGGCGATTCTGTAATTTCCCATGCTCTCGCTTTGTAACGCGATGGCTTAGCCGTAAGTGCGCCCACCGGACAAAGATCGATAATGTTTGCAGAAACTTCAGAATCCAACGTCGATTCAATATAAGTCCCTATTTGAACGTGTTCACCTCTTCCGGTGGCTCCCATTTCCCGCAAGCCGACAACTTCTTGTCCAAATCTGACGCAGCGGGTACAGTGAATACAACGGGTCATATCGGTAGAAATTAATGGCCCAAGATCTTTGTCTTCTACAATTCTTTTTCCTTCCGCAAAACGGCTAACATCTTCGCCATACCCAATCGAGAGATCTTGTAATTCGCACTCACCACCTTGATCACAAATAGGACAATCAAGCGGATGATTTATTAATAGGAATTCCATTACCGATTTTTGTGCATCGATGGCTTTGGCCGTTTTAGTTTCAACCACCATCCCATCGGCAACAGGTGTGGCACAAGCGGGAACTGCTTTAGGTAAGTTAGAAACCTCCACCATACACATACGGCAGTTTGCTGCTACGGATAACTTTTTGTGGTAACAGAAACGCGGGATATAAATATCCGCCTCATCGGCCACTTCAATGATCATTGAACCGACATCAGCGACAAGCTTCTTACCATCAATTTCTATGTTAACTTTGCCCATTATTTCCTATCTTTAACTATCTTACTTCCCCCTTCTTTAAGGGGGATGAGGGAAATTAAAACCTTACCCTATCAACAAATTAATTCATACTTGGGAGCCTGTAAACCTCCCTTAAACCCTCTTCGCAAAGAGGGGGACTAGCTATTTCATCAACTTAATTTCCCTTTTGCGAAAGGGACTGAGCGGGATTTTAGCCTTTTACCAAACTCCTTTTATGCTCAATCATATATTCAAATTCATTTCGATATTGCTTTAAAAAACCCTTAATTGGCATCGCTGCTGCATCACCTAACGCACAAATAGTTCGACCCATGATATTCCCGGCAACTCGTTCCAAATTTTCAATATCGCCAGTCTCTCCTTCGCCTTTTAAAATTCGGTGGATCACCCGTGACATCCAGCCAGTTCCCTCTCGACAAGGAGAACATTGACCACAAGATTCTTCGTAATAAAAATGAGCGGTTCGTGCGGCTAATTCAACAATACAAACAGATTCATCTAAAACTATTACCGCGCCAGAACCTAGCATAGAACCCGCCTTACCTATGGCGTCATAATCCATAGTGATATCCATCATTACTTCTGCTGGAAGTATTGGTGATGATGAACCGCCGGGAATGACGGCCTTTAGTTTATTACCACCTAACATGCCACCAGCGGTTTCTAGCAAATTTTTAAAAGAGGTACCTAAATTCACTTCAAAATTACCCGGATTGTTAACGTGTCCTGAAACTGAGAATATTTTCGTACCGCCATTATTGGGTTTTCCCAAATCGAGGAACCATTGTCCGCCATTTTCTAAAATAGCAGGAACAGACGCATAACTTTCAGTATTGTTCACATTGGTGGGTCGGCCAAAAACACCATAGTTAGCCGGAAAAGGCGGTTTAAATCTTGGCTGGCCTTTTTTACCTTCAATCGATTCGATCAGTGCGGTTTCTTCGCCGCAAATATAGGCACCCCCGCCTAAATGGTTGTGTAGCTCGAAACTAAAATCAGAACCTAGAATGTTATCACCCACTAAATTAAGTTCTCTTGCCTCAGCAAGTGCCTGTTCCATTCGATCAAACGGTTCGTAAAACTCACCGCGTAAATAGTTGTAGCCCACGGTAGCATTCATGACATAACCCGCAATGGTCATCCCTTCAATAAGTTGATGAGGGTTATAACGCAGTATGTCTCGATCTTTAAAAGTGCCGGGCTCTCCTTCATCAGAATTACAAACGACATATTTTTGCCCCGGCATATTTCGTGGCATGAAGCTCCACTTTAGCCCTGTGGGAAATCCTGCTCCGCCTCTGCCTCTTAATGCTGAGAGTTTCAACTCGTCTATTATTTTTTCATGATCCAATTCGCCGGCAACAATTTTACGTAAACTCGAATAACCACCCACGCTTTGATAGGCTTCTAACGACCAAGGTGTTTCCCTGTGCAATGTGCGAAAACAAACTTCGTTACTCATTGTTTGCCTCCCGATTCATTGCTCTTTCTAAACTAGACATTTTCGATTCATCTTTTGCTTTTGCTTCGGCTTTGGTCTTTAGTTTGGGTTTCGGCTTGGCCTTAAGCTTAGGCTCATGCATACTTTCAGTTTTAGTCTCTTTCATATCAACCGAGGCTATATCTGAAAGTATTTGATCAATTTTTTCAGAGGTAAGGTTTTCATGATAGACCTTATCAACCTCTAACATTGGAGCGCCGCCGCAAGCCGCCATACACTCCACTTCTTTAATAGAGAACAAGCCATCTTTTGTCGTTTCGCCCAATTTAATATTCAGTCGACTTTCCAAATGATCGATGACTTTATTAGAGCCCCGCAACGAACAAGATATATTGGTACAAACTGACAATATATGTTTACCCATTTTATCTAAATTAAACATGGTATAAAAAGTAGCCACTTCATATACCGCCACATGAGGCACATCGAGATACTCGGCAACTGCCTGCATCATTTCGGTAGTTAAGTAATTTCCATTATGTTCTTGAACCACTTTGAGTGCTGGCATAATGGGCGGGCGCTTTCGTTCGACTGGATATTTTTTAATCCAATCTTCAATTTCGTCAATCGCCGATTCGGGAACTAGCTCTTTAAGATGGATCGACTTGTCATAACTTAGATCAGTCATTAGCGATCAATCTCCCCAAACACTACGTCCATCGTTCCAATAATTGCTACAACATCCGCCAGCATATGACCGGTTGCCATTTCATTCATAGCCGCCATATGAGCAAAACCGGGCGCTCTAATTTTAAGACGATAAGGTTTATTGGCACCATCTGATAAAAGATAAATACCGAACTCGCCTTTCGGATGCTCAACAGCCGCATAGGCTTCACCCACTGGTACACAATAACCTTCAGTAAAATGTTTAAAATGATGGATTAGCGCTTCCATATTGTCTTTCATATCAGTCCGATTAGGCGGCGTGATTTTATGATCAGCAGCAATTACAGGACCTTCATTTACTTGTAACCATTTTATGCACTGTTGAATGATTTTATTGGATTGGCGCATTTCCTCAACACGGACTAAATAACGATCGTAGCTGTCTCCGTTTCGACCAATCGGGACGTCAAAATCCATTTCTGCATAGACATCATAGGGTTGTTTTTTGCGGAGATCCCAAGCCACACCAGAACCTCGAAGCATAGGACCGGTAAATCCCAGTTGAAATGCTCTTTCAGGCGAAACCACGCCGATGCCAACCAGTCTTTGTTTCCAAATTCTATTTTCGGTTAGCAAGGATTCGTATTCATCAATGGCAGTTGGAAAAGTGTTAGTGAAATCTTGCAAAAAGTCGAGTAGTGAGCCTTGGCGGTTTTCGTTAAGTGATTTTAATTTTTTATCATTGCGCCAAGGGGATTTATCGTACTGAGGCATACTGTCAGGCAAGTCTCTGTATACGCCACCCGGTCTAAAATAAGTCGCGTGCATGCGAGTGCCAGATACCGCTTCATAGGCATCCATCAATGGCTCTCTGTCTCTAAAACAATAAAGAAACATTGTCATAGCGCCTACATCTAAACCGTGTGCACCCAACCACATTAAGTGATTGAGTATGCGAGTAACTTCTGAAAACATTACTCGTATATATTGTGCTCTTTTGGGCACTTCTAGTTTGAGAAGTTTTTCAATAGCTAGCACGTAAGCGTGTTCATTACACATCATGGAAACGTAATCGAGTCTATCCATGTAGCCGATACTTTGATTGTATGGCTTAATCTCAACGAGTTTTTCGGTTCCACGATGAAGCAAACCGACGTGAGGATCCGCTCTCTCAATGACTTCGCCATCCAACTCGAGGATCATCCGAAGGACACCATGCGCGGCAGGATGTTGGGGTCCAAAATTTAAGGTGTAGTGTTCTATTTCAGCCATAGTGTTTATTTTCTTTCTTCTTCCGACTTACCTAATAACGCGAGGTACTAAAATTCGTTCTTCAATGGTTACTGGCTCGTAAACGCACTGTTGTTTTACCTCATCATATCGCATTTCTAACTCGCCAATAACGGGAAAATCTTTTCTAAATGGATGACCTATAAAACCATAGTCGGTCAGTATTCTGCGCAAATCTGGATGTCCATCAAACAAAATTCCAAACAGATCAAACGCTTCTCGCTCAAACCAATTCGCGCTGTTCCAAAGTTCAACAACGCTTGGCACTAACATGGAATCTTCTTCAACAAACACTCTTACTCTAACGCGGTGATTTAGAGTGACTGAAAGCAAGTGATAAACTACAGCGAAACGGGCTTTTGTCCATTTAGAAGCATCCGCCTTATCTGCATCGTCAGCAGCCTGACGACCCCGTTCAAATCCTGCAGAAGTTGCTTCAGTAGTGGCCCACTCATCTTGACCATAAGTCAGGTAATCTACCCCGGCTATATCAATCATTTGTTCGAACAAAAGTTGATCATCGTCTCTGAGCGTTTTTAAAACTTTATATAGGCTTTCCACCGACACTTCAATGGTCAGTTCTCCGAGTGCCTCGGTTAAAGAATGAATCCCGTTTTCGATCTCGTTTGTATTTTCGTCTAATTCAAATATAGAATGGAGTGATTTTTTGAGTTGAGACAACGCCTTACTCACTACACGTTCCTCACAATAGTGTTGGTGCGTTTTATCTTATTTTGTAATTGAATAACACCGTACATTAGTGCTTCAGCGGTTGGAGGACAGCCAGGAACGTAGATATCAACGGGTACGATTCGATCACATCCTCGAACAACGGCGTAAGAATAATGATAGTAGCCCCCGCCATTGGCGCAGGAACCCATGGAAATAACCCACTTAGGCTCAGGCATTTGATCATAAACTCTGCGCAGTGCGGGTGCCATTTTGTTGGTCAGCGTACCGGCTACAATCATCACATCCGATTGACGAGGGCTGGGTCTAAAAACAATTCCAAAACGGTCAAAATCATAGCGCGCCGCGCCGGCTTGCATCATTTCTACTGCGCAGCAGGCCAAGCCGAAAGTCATTGGCCACATTGAGCCTGTCCTGGCCCAATTAACTAAGGTGTCAATACCGGTAACTAGATAACCCTTACCTGATTGCTTAACGCCACCGGTTTCTTTGGAAAGAGCATCTTCAAGCTGAGGAAGCGTTGGTGGAACCAATGCGTTGGGCGCTGACGGGTCGGACTTGATGTTTATTCCCATTCTAGCGCTCCTTTTTTCCATTCGTAAATAAAGCCTACCACAAGAAGTCCGAGGAACACCCCCATCGCGCCGATAGCAAACCAGCTGAGTTCTTGAAATACAACGGCCCAAGGGAACAGGAAGGCAACTTCAAGATCAAATATGATAAATAGGATAGCAACCAGATAAAAACGA
>Ga0256847_1001021_pt1 | contig 15407 bp, 15 predicted proteins | sample TeddybearmetaG_FD_189099 | JGI IMG/M metagenome (GOLD analysis project Ga0256847, IMG submission 189099) | Hydrothermal vent microbial communities from East Pacific Rise, Pacific Ocean - Teddybear | ecosystem: Environmental > Aquatic > Marine > Hydrothermal vents | place: Pacific Ocean: East... | reverse complement strand
AGCCCCGGTATTAAATAATGGTAAAGCTCTGCATGTCAAAGGCCAGCGTAAGGCTTTTACCGGTATTGCCAGGCAAATGACTGCTGCTATGCAAAAGCTTTCTAAAACTAAATTACCGATGATCAGCCTCGAAGTCGTCACCCGCATGATGCATGAAAAGGAATATGGTCAAATTCTCGATCAGCAGGCAGGTTACAAAGTCTTTTCTATCGAATCCTGGCTGCTGGCCCAGATTCAGCAGAACGAGATTGCTGTGCCAAAACTCTACGTAAAATCCAGCGCGCTGGATCTGTTACCTCATTGCATGGAACAGACAGGTGACAAACAATCTTATGCCGATTGGCAACAGTTATTCCAATATTTTGGTCTTACCCTGGATGTCCAGATCGCAGGCTGTTGCGGGATGGCAGGATTGTTTGGCCATGAGGCAGAAAATGAACCGCTATCGAAACAGATATTCGACAGCAACTGGAAAAATAGAATAGATGATTCAGATAAGCAGATTTTAGCGACTGGCTTTTCCTGCCGCAGTCAAATTCGTCGCTATGGCGGAGAGGTCAAACATCCATTGGAGTGGTTGGCTGAGCAAATGAATTCAAACGAAAGTACCACTCTGGTGAAATAATATTTGAGATACCCAGGGTGAATGACCAATAGCACTCATTGGTTTGTTGCAACACTCTGGCGTCACCTTCAAGTAATCGGTCAGCCAGTGTTGAATCAGGCATGGAAGTCTACCACCGAATTGATTACCTGTTTGACCAGTCCGCTTCTTATTGCGAAATCACCGAGACGTTCGTTACTTTTTCGGTCCGCAGAATACTGTTCAAACAGCTGGTTCAGGCAGGACAGGATATCCTGCTCTTTGAGGTTTTCCCGATAGAGTTTGTTAAGGCGTTGTCCACGACCATCACCACCCAGCAACAGGTTGTAACGACCTGGCGCTTTACCTACCAGGCCGATTTCAGCCACGAAGGGGCGGGCACAACCGTTGGGGCAACCGGTCATTCTTATAACCAGATCAAGATTTTGCAAACCATGGCGTTCGAGCAAAGATTCAACTTTATCCATGAATTCGGGGAAATAGCGTTCGGCCTCTGCCATGGCCTGCGGGCAGGTGGGTAAAGACACACAGGCCAGGCTGTTTAAACGAGCATTTCCAGTCGCGTTGTTGATCAAACCGTGCTGTTTTGCCAATTGATCGATTTGCGATTTATTACATTCTGCTACGCCGGCAATAATCAGGTTCTGGTTAGGAGTAATGCGAAAATCGCCTTTATGCAGTGAAGCAATTTTTCTTAAACCGGTCATAACAGGGGCATTGGCAAGATCCACAACACGTCCATTTTCGATATACAGGGTAAGGTTCCATTTGTCGTCGGTCCCTTTTGACCAGCCGTATCTATCACCCTGTCGCTCAAATCGTATTTTTCTGGATGGCTGGAAATTTACATTGGAATATTGTTCGACCTGATGTTTAAAATTTTCCAGGCCGAGGCGTTCAATAGTATATTTAAGGCGTGCATGGCGGCGGCTGACGCGGTTTCCCTGGTTCCGTTGGATGGTAATGACCGCTTCCGCTACTTTCAGTACCTTGTCAACTGTGATAAAGCCAAGGTCATCGGCGAGTCGAGGAAAAGTGCTGTGGTCACCATGGGTTGTGCCCATTCCACCACCGGCCACGACATTAAATCCGATTAACCTGGCTTGCTCAATGATGGCGATAAAACCGAGGTCATTGGTATAAATGTCCACCTGCTTTGGGTAACGACCTGTTGACTCCAGTTCTCGGCTTCAGACTTATAATTTACATCTGCTTCAATGAGGGGTAACAAACGATTGCCGCCAAGTTGTGCAAGTTGCTGGTCGAAATCACGTCCGGCCTGGCAAAAAATAATCATAACTGGAATCTCCCAGAGCAAAGATACTGAAATTAAAATTGTTCAGTTGTGGTGCCCTTTTACTGAAAATGAAGCGATGAAGATCTAGTGCCGTTTCGGGTGGTTCACCTTCGCCATGCGTACTGATGATGAGTATTAGCAGTTGTTCTTTCTGAAGATCACGGGTTTTATAGTCAGCACTGGAAAGTATACGCGGTGACAAACCCTGTGTTCTGACTATGTCGGCGAGGTTTAGGGCTATTTCTTTACCATTGCCAGTGTGGCTTGCATACAGGATAGTAATGCAGGGAGAGGAGACAGGCTGTTCTGCCGGATGCTGACTCAAACCCGCCAAATAACCGCTGGCCCAGCTGAGTTACTGCTGGTTCAGGCCCTGTACGGCCTGGGACAGGTATTGCAACTGTATTTCAGGTATGGGTACTGCTTGTTGTGTTTGTGCTGCCGTAGTAGAAAGCATTTTTCTCGCCTGCTGGAGGGCCTCCCGCAAGATTTGCCAGAGCCCTGGATTCACTGATTATTTCAGTCAGGGAGATACTGAAGGCGATTGAATATTATGTGAAATGATTTAAATTAATTGTTTATCACAATAATTGATATAAATTTAAGCCGGTTCGAGTTAACAATTTGTAGATTTTTAGTAAGTAGCCGTATTAATGTACCTGTTGTTTAAAACCTTGTTCCAGCATTTTATTCATATCAGAAGCAGGAAGGGGCCTGCTGAGCAAAAACCCCTGCAATATATCGCAGCCATATTTTTGCAGATAGTCTTGTTGAGTTTTAGTTTCGACTCCTTCAGCTACGGTTCGTATGCCAAGACTAAGACCCATGGCGATGATGGTGTTAGTAATAATCATGTCAGACTCGCTTTGAGGGATATTCTGCACGAATGACTGGTCAATTTTGAGTTTATTAATCGGTAGCGATTTTAACTGGCTCAATGATGAATAACCGGTACCGAAGTCATCCATCGCCAATGAAATTCCATAATCTCTGATTTTGTTTAATTCATCAATTCCCTGTTGTCCGCGGTTCATGATTAATGTTTCGGTAATTTCGAGTTCCAACTTTTCTGGTGGCAAGCCTGTCTGTTGAAGAATATCTTTGATGCGGTTAAAGCAGGTATCGGTTAATTGCGAAGTCGAAATATTGACTGCAATAGGTGGCAGATCGATTCCATTTTCGATCCATAACTTACCCTGTTCACAGGCACTGCGCAGTACCCAGGTGGTGATGTCATTTATCAAATTGGATTGTTCTGCAATGGGTATAAAGCTGTCTGGGGTCAGAAATTTGCGGTCTGGATGGTTCCAGCGGATTAATGCTTCAAGGGAAATGATTCGTCCGTCGTATGCTGAGAATTGAGGTTGATAGTAAATTTCGAATTCATTATTTTCAAGGGCCTGACGCATCTCGGTTTCAATCTTCATCTTTTGATGAATTCGTTCAGCTAGTTCCGGCTTAAAAAATTTAATATTATTTTTACCCGTTGACTTTGCCTGATACATCGCGATGTCTGAGTGCTTGAGTAAAATTTCAGGACTATCCCCATCATCTGGAAATGTACTGATGCCGATGCTGTAGCTGATCCTGAGTTTTTTATCCTGGATTTCTAACGGATGTTCGAAAGCAGATATTATCTTTTTAGTGATGGTTTCAGCATCGATAACATCATTCAGGTTCTCAAGTAGCAGGGTAAATTCATCCCCCCCGTGTCGAGATAATATGTCTTCAGCTCGAATACTTTTTTCGATGATACTCATCGATTCCAGTAAAACTTTATCTCCTACATCATGACCAAAATTGTCGTTTATCTGTTTGAAGTTATCCAGGTCGATGTAGACGACTGCCAGTTTTTTATCGTTTCGTTTTGCGTGTTCGATAGCTCGTTCCAGTTGGCTTTGAAATAACAGCCGATTTGGAAGATTAGTGAGTGAGTCATGATGTGCTAGATGCCATAACTGTTTTTGCTGTTGTTTTTTATTCAGCAAAATTGCGACCAGGCTTGATGCAGTTTGTAGCAATTGTTTCTGAAAATCATTGGGCAATCGATGTTCAAAACTGCTCAGTGCAAAAGAGCCAACTGGCTCTAGCTTGCTGGATCGAATTGGGAATGACCAACAGGACTGAATATTGTACTTTTTGGCAACAGTTTTAATGTTTGTCCAGATACTGTCGTTGAATGTGTCTTTTACATAAGTAGGTTCATTGCTGAATACGGCCTTGGCGCATGAACCGGATTTTAGTCCAGGTTTAACCTGGCTTAAAGCGTCGATCACTGCCTCAGGTGCTGAGGGCGCTGCCTGTATGTTGAGTACTTTTTGTTCTGCATCAAATAACATGATCGAAGCGATCGAGTTAGGTAACAAAGACTCTGCGTGAAGGCATAAATTATCAAGAGTTTTTTGAAAACCCGTATGTCCTTCTGCTATGTCCTGTAATATTTTATTTTGAAACTGTAATAGCTGATTTTGTTCGCTAGTACTGTTAATAAAAGTAGCATTAGGTGGATCATTTTTGAGCATAACTACTATCGCTACCAAAAGTTAAGATAAAACCACATCTCTAGTTATAGATGATGGTATTAAAAAGTAAAAGTAATTTTCTCTATGAGGTTATATATTAATTGGATATAGCTATTGCGATACTTCACATTTCCCCGAAGCCTGTTGGTTTTAGATGATTTTTCGATAAATATGACTTTTCAAAGTACACTGCTTAGGTAATGCAATGTAATTTGTCAGGCTACCTGGATCTGGATTAAATTGGGAACTCAGAAGAGATGTCAATCGGCAATTTTGAAATTAACAGCGACGTGATCCGGCAATTCGAGCAAAGCGGTGCTGTTTGCTTGCGTGGCCTGTTTGATCGCAAGTGGTGTGATCTGACCCATAGGGGAATTCAGCGCAACCTGGAACACCCCAGTCCCTTGTTTCGGAATCACACACCGGATGGCTCGCATGGTCGATATGTATTCGATTTCTGGAACTGGCAAAACATTCCCGAATTTGAACAGCTGATTTTTCAATCTCCAGCAGGTGCAATCGCGGGTCAGCTGATGCAGTCCCGACAGAGCCTGATGATCATGGACAACTGGTTTATGCGTGAAAAAGGTGCTACGAATGGCGCGCCCTGGCACCATGATGAGCCTTATTTCGATTTCGAAGGAAGAATGTGTATTCTATGGTTTGCCATGGAACCAGTGAGCAGAGAAAACGGCCTGACCTTCATTAAGGGCTCGCACCGCTGGAACAAATTATTTATCGCGCCGCAGTTCAGTGAAAATGTACCCTTCATCTGCGAGGGGGACGGGTATTCTGAGATGCCGAATATCGATGCCCACTCTGAGGATTATGATTTTCTGTCATGGGATCTGGATGTTGGTGATTGTCTGGTGTTTGATATCCGAACAATTCACGGCGCTACTTCCAGCTCCACACCGCTTGGGCAGACTGTCAAAAGCATGTCACTACGTTTCGGTACGGAAGATACAATTTTTAGACCTCGTGGCGCATGGACCCAGGAAATCACTGACCATCTAATCTCACTTGGGCAGAAAGTTGATCAGCCTCTGGATTGCTCATTACTACCTTGTGTATGGGAGGCTGAACAATCCTAACCGGGCAGAGGCAATACTATTTAGCTGGCATCGATTTGATTTTGCTTGATTGGACGCCAGTTTTCCGTTCCAAAATTATTTATCGCCCTGGCAAAAAGATTCACTCCTGCTAAGGCTGTAGCTTTTTCTATCTCAATCCTGTCTGCCCCGGCTGAAACTTTAACCTGTTGTTGCAACACAATTTCCCCTTCATCCAGCCTGTCATTTAGCAGATGTAAAGAAACGCCAAATTTTTTATCTTCGGTTGCCAATTGTTCTGATATAGGATTTGTGCCTCGAAATTTTGGCAACATAGACGGATGAATATTGAGTGATGCATCCCTACTGCAACTGATTATCTTCATGCTCAACTTATCAGGCCAACAAGCGACCAGCAGATAATCGAGATTTAATTCGTTAAGCTGAGGTAGCAGATAGGTGTCGTTATTTTTACGTGCATATAGAATTGGCACTGAATTAGCCTTAATAAGCTGATGAAATTGTCGAAATATTTCGTCCTGTAATATTGCAAATGTATCTGACGAATGTGGTGCAGATGGGTGACCTGGCAGCGCAAAAGCGACAGGTAAAATATTTTTTTTTAATAACTCAGTAGCTACCTGCAGGCTAAAAAAACTGCCGGTGCTTAGAAAAACTATGCGGGGTATTTTCATAACTCAGGCCGGAGGCGAGTTACCTGTTGACCATTTTTTAAAACGATTTTTGCAATAACTGAGCAAGCTGTCATAGTCTGGAAAATGAAGGTCGAAGCTATCTTCTGCGGCGGCATCAAATTCACAGTAGTCGTTATCATGGCTGCGACAAATGGTAGGGCGATCCTCATAAATAGCGCAGCGTCCATCGGGTTCCAGATGCATACAGGGTGTGTTAAATATTAGAAACCAGCCATCTTCATCTTTGTAGGCTCCCATATTCTGGTGAGAAACCTGCCATAGTAGAATCTCAAAATCATATTTTGAACGTGGCGTATCAATTTGCTGTGTTGTGTAAGTGCAGCATTTTGAGTTTGTACACAGACCGCATTTGTTGTCTGAGGTGATTTCGATGCCTGGAAAATCAGGCATTAATCCAGTCGGTCGGTTTGAGGTAGATATCGTAAAGTTCCGCTTCAGCACTACCGGGTTTTGGTCGGTAGTTGTACTTCCAGCTAACTACCGGCGGAAGTGACATCAGAATAGATTCAGTGCGTCCACCTGACTGCAGACCGAACAAAGTGCCACGATCATAAACCAGATTAAACTCAACGTATCTACCGCGGCGGTAATGTTGAAATTCTTTCTCGCGTTCGCCGAATGGCGTGTCTTTGCGTTTTTCGACGATCGGCACATAAGCAGGTAAATAGTGATCACCGACGCTTTTCATAAACGCGAATGCGGTGTCGAAATCTGGCTGATTGAGGTCATCAAAAAATAATCCGCCAATGCCTCGTGGTTCATCGCGGTGTTTCAGGTAAAAATATTCGTCACACCATTTTTTATGCTTGTCGTAACTGCTTTCACCAAAAGGTTCACAGGCTTGTTTCGCGACCTGGTGCCAGTGTTTGCAGTCGTCTTTGTTACCGTAATAGGGCGTTAGATCAAAACCACCACCAAACCACCAGATAGGATCGGTACCTTCTTTTTCAGCGATGAAGAAACGTACATTGGCGTGTGACGTCGGGATGTAAGGATTGTTAGGATGAATCACTAGTGATACTCCCATAGCACGAAACTGCCGACCAGCTAACTCTGGCCGATGCGCAGTAGCAGATGCGGGCAAACTATCGCCGGTAACTTCCGAGTAATTCACACCGCCCTGTTCGAACACCGCCCCATCCGTTAGCACTCGTGTGCGTCCGCCACCGGTGAGACCGCCTTCGCGTGTCCAGTCATCGTGTAGAAAAGTCTGCTTGCCATCAACCTGCTCAAGGCGGTTGCAGATATTGTCCTGTAATGAAGTCAGGTAGTCCCTGACTGCGTTGATGTCTATGTTCATGTTGATTGATATGCTCTTATAGTTTTTCCACTGCGAAGTGATTTTATCTCACTGGCAATTTTTTTACCGGTTTTGTATCCGCTGACGATGTAATCCAGTTCGTGATAAAAGTTTTTTCTGATCAGTATTTCTGTATCCATGGCGCGCTGGCCAGACCGATTGACGCTGGTTGATACCAGCGGTAATTTGAGGCGCTGCCCGATCTTTTGAATGAACGCGTGTTTGCTGATACGAATCGCTATGTCATTAGAGTCACCTCTCAGCCAGAATGGACATTGTTGACTGGCTGGAATGAGCCAGGTTATGGGATGCTCACCGGTCTGATTCAACTGTTCGAGTTCTGTAGGTGTTAGCTCAGGGTCAATAAAGTTTTTGCAATCATCCAAACATCTGGCCAGCAGTATCAGGCCTTTGTGGAGGGGGCGTTGCTTAATCCGAAGTAAGCGTGTAATGCTGTCGAAGTTTAATGGGTCACAGCCAAGTCCCCAGACTGTGTCAGTGGGGTAGGCAATTACGGCACCTTGCTGAATGGCTTTACCGATTTGATTGATAGACCAATTTGACATGGGATTAGTTTGTTTGAACCAGATCGTAGGGGCAATCCCTTGTGGTTGCCCTATTTGATATAGCGTCGTATTTGTGAAGGGCAACCACAAGGGATTGCCCCTACGGTTTTCTTAGGCCGTTTTTTTCTTTGTCGCCTTTTTCTTAACTGTTTTTTTCTTGGCTGCCTTTTTCGGCGCAGCTTTCTTTTTAGTCGATGCCTTTTTTCGTTTCGATTTGGGCATAGGCGCTTTTTCAATCAATTCCTGACAGGTTTCGAGTGTCAGGGTTTCCGGGTCTTCGACATCCTTCGGGATACGGGCATTTTTAATGCCATCCGTAATGTACGGGCCATAGCGACCGCGCAAGACTTTTATGTCGGTTCCTGCGAAAACTTTGATTTCTCGGTTGGCATCGAATTCTTTTTTCTCTGCAACCAGCTCTAGTGCTCGTTCGAGTGTGATGGTGTAGGGGTCCTCTTCGTCAGATTTTTTGATTGAGACGAACTTATTGTCGTATTTTACATAAGGACCGAAGCGACCAATGTTGGCTGAGATTTTTTCTCCCTCTGGTGACTCTCCCAATTCACGTGGCAGTTTGAACAGTTCGATAGCTTCTTCCAGTGTAATCTTGTCCATTTTCTGGCCGGGGCGTAAACCTGCGAATTTGGGTTTATCTTCGTCTTCTCGAGTTCCTATTTGTACAAACGGGCCGTAGCGTCCCATGCGTACCGAGATGGGTTTGCCGGATTTCTCATCGGTGCCGAGGATGCGTGACTGGATGGCTTCATCACGACTGACGGTTTCCATTTTATCATCAACCAGTGCTTTGAATTTGCTCCAGAAACCTTCCAGCAAGGGTAGCCAGTCGGATTCACCACGGGAGATTTCATCCAGTGTATCTTCCAGTTTTGCGGTGAAATCGTAATCAACATATTGGGTAAAGTGTTGGGTCAGAAATTTTGCAACAACGCGCCCGACATCGGTTGGGTGGAAGCGTTTGTTTTCCTGTTCGACATATTCTCGGTCCTGCAGGGTTGTGATAATTGATGCGTAAGTTGACGGTCGCCCTATGCCGTATTCTTCGAGTGTTTTTACCAGACTGGCCTCTGAATATCTTGGTGGCGGTTCGGTAAAGTGTTGCTCGAGACGGATCTGTTTGAGTGTGACTATGTCTTTTTCTTTTAGCGGCGGCAGAATATTTTCTTTTTTATCATCGACCTTTTTATCGTCCTGACCTTCGGTGTAAACTCGCATAAATCCCGGATCGCGGATGGTTGAACCATTGGCCCGAAAAACATTGTTACTATCGCCACAACCAAGATCGACCGCAACTGTATCCAGTGTGGCGTGGATCATCTGGCAGGCGACTGTGCGTTTCCAGATCAGGTTGTAGAGTTTATATTCGTCTGATGTCAGGTGTTGCTTGATGTTGTTGGGTTCATTAAATGCACTTGTCGGTCTCACGGCTTCGTGAGCTTCTTGTGCATTTTTAGATTTGTTTCTATAAAAACGGGGCGAATCCGGTAAAGCTACTGCGCTGTATTTTTTCTCGATCAGGCTGCGTAAGTCAGCCAGTGCTTCACCTGACAGGGTGACAGAATCGGTACGCATATAGGTAATCAGGCCTGTCTGGCCTTTGCCAATATCAACGCCTTCATAAAGTCGTTGGGCAGTACGCATAGTTTTTTGCGCACCGAATCCGAGTTTTCGAGAAGCTTCCTGTTGCAGGGTAGAAGTAGTAAAAGGTGGAGCAGGGTTGCGTTTGCGTTGTTTCTTTTCTACCTTGCGTACAATCAGTTGCCCTTTTGCTGCTTCATTCAGGACCTTGTTAGCTTGTTCGGCCTGATCTGAATTGACGATGCTGAACTGCTTAACTTTATCACCCTGAAATATAAACAGTTTTGCGCTGAAGGACTGATTTTCGTGTTCGTTGTCGGATTCGATAGTCCAGTATTCCTGGGGATCAAAGGCTTCTATTTCCAGTTCACGTTCAACGATCATACGTAATGCCGGGCTTTGGACCCGACCAGCTGATAATCCGCGTCGTATCTTGCGCCATAACAGCGGCGACAAATTGAAACCAACCAGGTAATCAAGCGCGCGCCTGGCTTGCTGTGCATTGACCAGAGACATGGTGATTTGACTCGGGTTTGCTATGGCTTCAGTGACCGCTTTTTTGGTGATTTCATGAAAAGAAACCCGATAAGCCTGTTTGTTTTTCAGCAGGTTTTTTTCGTTCAGTAGCTCATACAGATGCCAGGAAATGGCTTCACCTTCGCGGTCTGGATCAGTTGCAAGATAGAGGTTATCTGCTTTTTTGAGTTCCTTTTTTATATTGGTGATGTGTTTCTGGTTGCGCTCTACGACGCTGTAATTCATTTTGAAACCATTGTCAGTTTCAACTGCGCCTTCTTTAGGAATCAGGTCGCGTACATGACCAAAAGAGGCGAGAACCTTAAAGTCTCGCCCAAGATATTTTTCGATTGTTTTCGATTTTGCAGGTGATTCTACAATAACAAGATTACTGGCCATATAGTTGGGCTGTATAAGTGTCAGGTTGTAATATTAATGGTTTAATCATTGAATACTGTTTAGAGACAGTATCAATGGAAGATAGCAGCTTGATCGGCAAAAACAATATCTTCGTAATGCAGAAGCGTGGATTCATCCTCTTCGCTGGCATTATTGAATAGTACCATCATCACTACCCATTTTATTTCATCCAGGCCAATTTCATCGGAACCATCAAGCGCCATAATCCGGTTGATCACCAGTTCGCGTAGTTCAGGAGTGAGTACACCGGACTGCTCCAGAAAAAGTAAAAAACCCTGCGCGGTGGTATTCAGTCGCAGAACTTCTTCTTCGGCAAAAGCACGGATGGTTAATTCAGACTGGTTGATTGATGGAATGTCATCAGTCATTGCCAGCCCATCAAGCCAGTCAAATGCTTTGTCGATTTCATGGATTTGAAAACCGGCCTGCTTTAGATCAGCATCGATACTGTCGCGATCTTCGGGTAAGGTGTCGTCTTTGTCCATATAACTAGAAAAAATGTACATTAGTACGTCTATTACACCTTCTTTCATGAAAGCCTCTTTGAAGTCCTGACATAACAGCCGCCAGGCGCAGATTGAATGTAGTCGCTCAGCTCCAGTTGCAGTAGCATGGAGGAAAGCTTGTCGATGGTCAAGTCACTGTTGATGACCATACTATTTACACTGATGGGGTCATATCCCATTATATCAAGTAGAGATTTATAGCTATTATCTAATTGTTCCGATTTGTTTCTGTTATCTGAAGTTTTTAGATGGTCATTTTCTGGCAATTCTGTTTGCTCAGCAACAAAGCCGAGCAGACTGCCAATGTCTTCAATTATATCGCTGGCCTGTTCTACTAGTCGGGCGCCATCACGGATCAATTGGTGACAGCCTTTGGCCTGTGGATTGTGGATAGACCCAGGTAGCGCGAAGACTTCTCGTCCCTGTTCCAGTGCTTTGTGAGCAGTAATTAGAGAGCCACTTTTTCTGGCTGCCTCTATGACCAAGGTTGCCAGACTGAGTCCGCTGATTATGCGATTTCGGCGCGGGAAGTTTTCACTTTTCGGGCTGGTTCCTAGAGCAAATTCTGAAACTAGCAATCCTTTGTCCAGAATCTCGTGAGCCAGTTGCTGGTTTTGAGATGGGTAGATGCGATCCAGTCCTGTGCCAAATACAGCGATGGTTGCTCCGGTCGAGTCCAGCGCGCCTCGATGGGCATGGCTATCTATACCCTGTGCCATACCACTGGTAATAGTAAGACCTGATTTGCTCAGGAAACGGGCAAAATCTCTGGCGTTATTTGCACCGCCTGGCGTACAGTGTCGACTGCCGATGATTGCAATCTGGGGGCTTGCCAGCAGGCTTGTATCGCCTGCACAGTATAATAATGGTGGGCGATCGCGTAGTTGTTTGAGCAGGTCAGGGTAGTCTTTGTGTTCAAGCGTTATGATTTGGCGTTGATTATTCTGCGCCCATTTTCGAGCTTGTTCAACACGATTCCAGTCAGGTTTTCGCAGCGCAGAGATTAGTTTTTGTTTGAATTCCAGTGCTTCAAAATCAGCGGCAGAACTTTGAAAAACCTGGCATATGTCATTTTCAAAAGCCTGGTAAATTCGGTTAAATGTTATCGAACCTACGCCGTGACATAGATGTAAAGCCAGAAAACAGTCTATTGAATCTTGACTCATTGCAGGTTTCTGGCTGCATCCCGAGTTAACACCCGGCTGGCGAACTAATTAGGTGAAGCGACAAAATCTCCGGTATTGACGGGTCTGATGGCTTCCATGATCAGGGCATAGCTCATTTTTTCAAATGATTTGATTACCATGACGATACCGAGTTTTTCATCAGGCAGTCTGACTCGAAAGTCTGGTTCGGCTTCTGCTTCATCTCGGATGATTTTTCCTGGTCGACGAATTTCTAGAATATCACCGGACGCTATGCTATCGCGTTGCCCCAGATTAATAGCGACTGTTTGATATCGGCCAAGTTGGGAAATCGCATCGAATAGAGAAACAATATGGCCTTTCACTTCATTTGCTGGTGGTTTCGGAAAGAAATCTCGCTCCAGATCAGTAGTTTCGATAGGTAGTAGTTTGTCGTTTCGCAGTACTTCTCGAACTGACTCGGTTATTCTGACCGTGGCAGGGTCGCCTCCTAACAACAACTTTCCCTGGCCTACGAAGATAGCCTCGTAACCCAGCAATTCATTTGTATCAGGGTCAAAAATTGGTTTATTGGGTCTAAAGATTTGATAACGACCGTCACTGTTACGCGTATCTAATTTGCGTACATAAATTTGATCATTGAGACTGTTGACTAAATGATTATCGACACTGGCTAGAATATAGGCTGCTCGATCCAGTTCATCCTGATCGATAACCAGCGGCTTGGCCAGTAAATGCCTGATAGCTTCGATTGGGATTGACGGGATACTGGCATCGATAGGTTCCGCATGAATCTTTGGCTGTAATTTGACCTGTCTTAAGCCACCACCCGTTCCTCGTTTTACCAGTTGTACTCGTCTTTGACCATTGACATAGATAATTGACAGTTCATCACCTGGATAGATCAGATGAGGATTCTCGACCTGAGGATTTTTGTACCATATTTCGGGCCAGAACCATGGGTCTCTAAGAAATACCGCTGAAATATCCCATAAGGTGTCGCCTTTTTGTACAATATAGGATTGCGGGGATCCACTCTGGTAAACAATGGTGTCATCAGAATCTGTTTTAGTACTTGCCAGTACTTTGGCCTTCACCTGTTGTGGTTTCGAAGCAGTCTTTTTTTCCGGAGGTATGAAGAAAGGTGGTTTCTGTGGCGCGCAGGCTGCGAGAAAAAATATACCTGATAACAGGATTAATCCTTGTCTTAGCCAGTGTTTAGAATGCAAAAGCATGAGGGCTCCTGAGTGATGTATATTCTGTTTAAACTGATTGTAGTCAAAACTCATCATATCACAACCTTTTAGGTTAAGATTCTATTATAATCATGAACTTGGAGTAAATACTTACCCTTTTTTGTTAAGTTTAATTATGGCGCTATTGAATATATTACATTTTCCGGATAAGCGGTTACGAACAGTCGCTAAACCAGTCACAGTTTTTGATCAGACCCTTAAAACACTAATCAGTGACATGCTTCAAACTATGTATGATGCACCAGGAATCGGTTTGGCGGCGACACAGATAGATCAACATATTCGGTTGTTGGTGATGGATGTTTCTGAAAATAAAGATAATCCTATGTGTTTGATTAATCCTGAAATTATAGCTGCAGAAGGTGAAGAAGAATCGGATGAAGGCTGCCTTTCAGTGCCAGGTTATTATGAAAAGGTCAGCCGAGCAGAAAAAATTCAGATTAAAGCGCAAAATGAAAAAGGTGAGTACTTTGAATTATTCAGTGAAGGTTTGGAGGCTGTCTGTATTCAGCATGAAATGGACCATCTGCAGGGAAAATTGTTCGTTGATTACATTTCCAATATGAAACGCGACCGAATTCGCAAGAAGCTGGAAAAGCTGAAGAAGTCTGGCGAGCTAAGTTAAATAACATCCAATGCTACGAATCATATATGCCGGTACGCCGGAGTTTGCTGTACCTGCGTTAGAGGCGCTTGAGTCATCTGAACATGAGATCCTAGCTGTTTACACTCAACCTGATAGACCCGCAGGCAGGGGGCAGGTATTACAATCCAGCCCGGTCAAGCAGTATGCTAACGCTCAAAAAATTCCCGTCGAGCAACCTCAAAGCTTTGAACAGATCGCTGACCTGCATAAATTGAGTTCTTTTAATGCTGACCTCATGGTAGTTGCAGCTTACGGTATTATCCTGCCACAGGATGTGCTTAATATTCCACGCCATGGCTGCCTCAATATCCATGCTTCACTGTTGCCGCGATGGCGCGGTGCTGCACCCATTCAACGTGCGATTCAGGCGGGCGACGCTGTCACCGGCATCACCATTATGCAGATGGATAAGGGGCTGGATACCGGCGATATACTGGCCAAAACCGAAATTGCACTAGACGATCAAATTAATGCTGCGGTATTGCACGATAAATTGAGCCAACTGGGTGCGGATTTATTACTTGAAGTGATTTCTCAGTTACAACAGGGCAGCTTGAATCCTCAGCCGCAGCGAGCTGAACTGTCATCCTATGCCACAAAACTCAACAAACAGGAAGCAGAGATAAACTGGTTTAGATCTGCTGTAGAAATTCAACAGGAAGTCCGTGCGTTTAACCCCTGGCCGGTCAGTTATACAGAACTGGATGGCAGGCTGGTCAAGATTTGGCAGGCAGAAGTAGTAACAGATAAATCAACCACAGATCCAGGGCGCATATTAAGGCACGATAAATCGGGTATCTATGTGGCCTGTGAATCTGATGTTTTGAAAATCAATGAGTTACAATTTTCTGGCAAGAAAAAACATAACGCTGGACAGGTATTAAATGCACGAAACCTTACTGGCTGTATCTTTAAAGTGTAAATGACAACCAATAAATCAAATCAAAATCCACGGCTGCTGGCGCTTAAGATGCTTGAGCAGGTGGTTATCCATCGACATTCACTGACTGATGTCGAATTGTTGTCGCTTAAAACTGTTTCCGACATAAGGAGTAAATCGCTTTGCAGGGAAATGACTTATGGTGTTTGCCGTTGGTATTTTCTGCTCAAAAGTCAGTCGGGTTATTATTTGCGCAAGCCGTTGAAAGAGAAAGATGTTGATGTGCTGTTAATTATTTTACTGGGTATGTATCAAATTCGGTTCATGCGAATTAGCGATCATGCCGCTATATACGAAACGGTCAAACTAACAGGATTACGGAAAA
>Ga0256847_1001020_pt1 | contig 15407 bp, 15 predicted proteins | sample TeddybearmetaG_FD_189099 | JGI IMG/M metagenome (GOLD analysis project Ga0256847, IMG submission 189099) | Hydrothermal vent microbial communities from East Pacific Rise, Pacific Ocean - Teddybear | ecosystem: Environmental > Aquatic > Marine > Hydrothermal vents | place: Pacific Ocean: East... | reverse complement strand
CATTTTCAAGTGAAAAAGTGGTGGTTAATGATTCAGCAAAAAGCAAACTGGGTAAAAACAAAAAAGGGACTAATAATCGTTTTATCATTTTCTTTTCTATCTTCCTAAATTAGTTGTTAAGATACAGAGGGAGTTTAGCAGAATTTAAATAACTTTAAAAAAAGACTATAGAATCACTTAACAGTTCAGGAAAATATAAAATGTTTGGCTTTGGCAAAAAAGAAGAAAATGGTTTTTTATCTCGTTTAACGCAACGTTTAACAAAAACAAGACGCCAATTTAGTGATGGATTAAGTCGTTTACTTTTGGGTAAAAAAGAAATTAACGAGGATTTATTAGAGGAACTTGAAACACTGCTATTAACCGCAGATGTTGGTATTGAAGCCACCAATAGAATTATTGGCGATTTAACAGAACTCCTTAACCGTAAAGAATTATCTGATCCTGAAAAATTAAAAGCCATTTTAAAATCTCAATTAACCGAGATTTTAGCAAAAGCAAATGGGCAAGTTTTAGATTTTCCAATCGACAAACCGTTGGTTATTTTAATGGTCGGAATTAATGGGGCAGGAAAAACAACCACCATTGGTAAATTAACAAAAAAATTACAAGCCCTAGATAAAAAAGTCATGTTGGCTGCAGGTGATACTTTTCGCGCCGCGGCGGTTGAACAATTACAACAATGGGGTGAACGCAATGAAGTTCCCGTGATTGCACAACATACAGGGGCAGATTCAGCCTCGGTTATTTTTGATGCATTACAAGCTGCCTCCGCCCGAAAGTTTGATGTACTTATTGCGGATACTGCAGGGCGTTTACACACAAAATCAAATTTAATGGATGAATTATCAAAAATAGCCCGAGTTTTAAAAAAAATTGACAGTGATGCCCCCCAAGAAGTCATGTTAGTTGTTGATGGTGGTACTGGACAAAACGCCATTAATCAAGCCAAAGAATTTAATAAAGCCATTCCATTAACCGCGATTACCATTACAAAATTAGATGGCACGGCTAAAGGCGGGGTTTTATTTGCTTTAGCAGAACAAGTAAAAGTCCCTATTCGTTATATTGGTGTTGGAGAAGGCATTGATGATTTACGGGATTTTAACGCCAATGAATTTGTCGATGCCTTATTTGAAGTAGAAGAAACGATTGCTCCATAAAAAATTAAAATTCTAATCCTGACATATTTATTGTTTAGTCTATACTTGGCATAAATGAATCTGTTATCGCATTATTTTTAGCAAAAGAAAAAGTACAATTATGGCAAAAAATCCCAGTATACGCTTAAGTGGTTTGGCACGATGTTTAATTGGCGAAGGATTACTAACTCAAGAATCAGCAGAAGAAGCGACAAAACAATCCACTAATAAAAAAGTGCCTTTTTCTGAGTATTTAGTGAGTAATTCAATTGTTAAAGCCATTGATATGGCAATGGCTGCTTCGGTTGCTTATGGGTTTCCTGTTTTTGATTTAAATGCGATTGATAAAGAACAAGTCCCTAAGGGGAAAGTCTCAACTAAATTAGTTAATAAACACCATATTGTCCCAATGTATGAAAGAGGAAAACGACTTTATATTGGGGTTGCAGATCCAACAAACCATCAAGGTTTTGATGAAATTAAGTTTCATACAGGTTCTTCTGTTTCTGCTATTTTAGTTGAAGAAGATAAATTAAAAAGCTTAATTGAATTTTATACTAAAGAAGAATCAGCCATGGATTTGGAGGGTGTTGATCTTGATGGTTTAGAAGATATTAATGATGATAGTGGTGGCGGAGGCGGCGGAGACACTGTGGGTGCAGACGATGAAGCGCCTGTCGTTAAATTTGTTAATAAGATTTTGGTAGATGCCATTAATATGGGTGCTTCTGATATTCATATGGAGCCTTATGAAAAACAATTTCGTATTCGATACCGTCAAGATGGATTATTAGCTGAAGTCGCTTCACCACCCACCAGTATTGCATCTCGAGTTGCCTCGCGAATTAAAGTAATGGCGCAAATGAATATCGCCGAAAAACGGGTTCCTCAAGATGGTAAAATTCGATTACGTTTATCAAAAACACATTCTGTTGATTTTCGGGCCAATACCTGTCCGACATTATATGGTGAAAAAATTGTTTTAAGGATTTTAGATGCCGCAGGTGCCCAAATGGGCATAGAACATCTAGGGTTTACTGATAGACAGATTACTGATTTTATGAAAGCCATTGAATCTCCCTATGGGATGATTTTAGTAACAGGACCCACAGGTTCTGGAAAAACAGTCACCTTATATACGGCATTAAATATTCTAAATGAACCCGAAATTAATATTTCGACAGCAGAAGATCCCGTTGAAATCCAAGTGGCAGGTATTAATCAAGTTAATGTGGTTGAAAGGACAGGCATGACCTTTGCTGCGGCGTTAAAAGCCTTTTTACGTCAAGATCCTGATATTGTTATGGTGGGCGAAATTCGAGATTTAGAAACCGCTGAAATTTCAATTAAAGCAGCGCAAACAGGACATTTGGTTTTATCCACCTTACATACTAATGATGCACCCCAAACATTAACCCGCTTATCTAATATGGGGGTTCCTGTTTTTAATATTGCTTCTGGGGTTAATTTAATTATGGCACAAAGATTAGCACGACGCCTTTGTGAAAACTGTAAAACAGTTGAAAAAGACATTCCTGATCAAGTCCTTCAAGACTTTGGTTTTAAAGAAGAAGAAATTGCAGCAAAACCCACTATTTATCAAGCAGTCGGTTGTGACCGTTGCAAAAAAGGTTATAAAGGACGGGTCGGAATATTTCAAGTCATGCCGATATCAGAAGAAATGCAACGGCTGATAATGGATGATGGAAATTCAATAGAGCTTGGTGATCAAGCATTAAAAGAGGGGATCGATGATTTACGTCGATCTGGTGTTAAAAAAGTAATTGCAGGCGTAACCAGTCTAGAAGAACTTAATCGGGTAACTAGGGAATAATTATGGCTATCAAAACGAAAAAGAAAGCAGCACCTAAAGCAGAAAAAGTCAATATTTTTGTTTGGCATGGTACTGATAAAAAAGGTAAAAAAATGAAGGGTGAAAGTCGTGCTCAGACTCCCTCTTTAGTTAAAGCAGAACTTAGAAAACAAGGTATTAACCCGACCAAGGTTTCAAAAAAATCAACTTTTGGTACTTCTAAGAAGAAAATACTCACTTCTGACATTGCCGTCTTTGCACGACAATTAGCAACCATGTTAGAAGCAGGGGTTCCTTTGGTGCAATCTTTTGATATTGTGGGAAAAGGACATGAAAACCCATCCATGTCAGAACTTATTTTATCAATGAAAGCAGATTTAGAAAGCGGAACCCCTTTAGCAGGGGCTTTGGCAAAAAACCCCCTTTATTTTGATGATTTATTTTGTAACTTGGTTGATGCAGGAGAACAATCAGGGGTACTTGAAGACTTATTAGATAAAATAGCAACCTATAAAGAAAAAACAGAAGCTATTAAGAAAAAAATTAAAGGTGCAATGACTTATCCACTGGTTGTTGTTGTTGTCGCCTGTGTTGTTTCTGTTATTTTATTATTATTTGTTATCCCTGTTTTTAAGGATCTCTTTGGTAGTTTTGGTGCTGATTTACCTGCTTTTACCCAATGGGTTTTAGGTTTATCTGAGTATCTTCAAGCCAATTGGTATATTATGCTTGCTGTTATCGTCGGTGGAGGCTGGGGTGGGGCTCAAATATGGAAACGCTCGCCTAAATTAAGAGAAAACTTTGATCGAGTCATGCTTAAAATGCCTATTTTTGGTTTTATCTTAAATAAATCAGCTCAAGCTCGTTTTGCCAGAACTTTATCTACCATGTTTGCTGCTGGTGTTCCCTTAGTTGAGGCACTAGAATCGGTTGCTGGTGCAACAGGTAATATTGTTTATTATGACGCGACCATGAAAATGCGGGAAGATGTTTCAGCAGGACAATCTTTACAAATGGCATTAAAACAACATCCTATGTTTCCTCATATGATGATTCAAATGGTTGCAATTGGTGAAGAATCGGGTGCGCTTGATTCTATGTTAAGTAAGGTTGCTGATTATTATGAAGCGGATGTAGATAATGCGGTGGATAATTTAAGTTCATTAATGGAACCTTTAATTATGGCTATTTTAGGTGTTTTAATTGGTGGATTAGTTATTGCGATGTATTTACCCATCTTTAAAATGGGTGCGGCAGTGGGTGGTTAATAACAAACAATGAGCTTTTTACAAGATTTACAGTATTATCCTGAAATTTATTTAACCACCAGTTTTATTTTAGGCTTATTAATAGGAAGCTTTTTAAATGTGGTTGTTTATCGCCTACCAAAAATAATGGAAAATGAATGGCGTACGGATTGTATTGAATTACTTGAAGATGAGTTTAAAACTTTAAAAAAACAAACAGCGGAAGCAGAGCCTTTTAATTTAGCGGTTCCCGCTTCTCGTTGTCCCTCTTGTAGTCATAAAATATCTGCTTTAGAAAATATTCCTGTTATTAGTTATCTTGTACTTAAAGGGGCTTGTAAATCTTGTAAAAATCCAATTTCAATGAGATATCCTTTGATTGAATTTATCACAGGGATATTAACTTTTTTTGCGGTTTATTATTTTGGTTTTACCCTTGAAGCCTTGGCAGCTTGTATTTTTACTTGGTGTTTAATTGCTTTATTTTTAATTGATATGGATACTTATTATTTACCTGATAGTATTGTTTTTCCTTTACTATGGTTGGGCTTATTTTTAAGCACTTTTAATGTATTTGTAACGCCTAAGCAAAGTATTATTGGTGCCATTGTCGGCTACTTATCATTATGGATCTTTGCAAAAATATATGGTTTTTTAACCAAAAAAGACGCTATGGGACATGGTGATTTTAAATTATTAGCTGTTTTTGGTGCTTGGTTTGGTTGGATGTATTTACCTCAAATTATTTTAATGTCGACCTTTGTTGGGGCGGTATTGGGGATTTCTATGATTATTTTTTTTAAAAGAGAGAAACAAAAACCCATTCCTTTTGGTCCTTATTTAGCCGTTGCCGCTTGGATTGCTTTATATTGGGGTGAGCAAATCAATACCACTTATTTAAAAATTTCAGGATTACAATAAATCTTGTTTGATTCACGTTATATTGGTTTAACAGGTGGGATTGCATCAGGAAAATCAAGTGTCAGCCATTTTTTTTCTGAATTAGACATCCCCATTATTGATGCAGATTACATTGCCAAAAAAATAACAGAACCAAAACAAGTGGGTTATCAAGCCATTCAAACTCATTTTGGAGATGATTTTTTTAATTTTGATGGTATGCTTGATCGCCCTAAATTAAAAAAAGCGATTTTTAGTGATCCTAAAAAACGACAATTACTTGAAAGCTTATTACATCCTTTAATTAATAAGGAAATGTTTCAACAAGCCCAAAAATTAAAGCAATCTCCTTATATTTTATTTGATATTCCATTATTAATTGAAAATATAAAAAAATATTCATTTCAACATATTATTGTGGTGGATATTAAACCAGAAGAACAAAAAAAACGGCTTTTATTACGTGATAATATGAATCAAAAAATAGCCAATCAAATAATTCAAACTCAAGTACCCCAAACTCAACGTTTAAAGTATGCCACTTGTCTTATTGATAATAATGGAAGTTTAGAGAAACTCTCTCAACAGGTTTTTAACCTACACCAACAATTATTAGATGATTTCTCAAATAGCCACCGCCATTAGTGAATACCTAGGAAAACCCTTTATTCCAACCCATAGTCAAAATGTGCAAGGGGGTTGTATTAATCAAGCTTTAAAATTAACCGATGGTCAGCATTGTTATTTTATTAAATTAAATAGTGCGCTTTTATTAAGCATGTTTGAAGCGGAAAAAACAGGATTAGAAGAAATCATTAAAAGTGGCACAATTCAAGTACCCACCCCTTTATTTACGGGAGTTATTGAAAATTATGCTTATTTAGTACTTGAATATATTGAATTTAAAACGGCTAAAGCTAATTCTTATCGCAAGGCGGGAATGGCATTAGCAAAAATGCATCAAACCACTCAATCTTCTTTTGGTTGGTCTTTCGATAATACCATTGGTTCAACATTACAACAAAATACCCTAAAAAAAGATTGGATTCAATTTTGGCAACAAAATAGACTAGAATATCAACTTAATTTAGCCAAACAAAAAAATGCCCATCAATTATTGGATTATGGCACTCAATTATTAGAAAAACTCCCTCTTCTACTGAATCATCAGGTGGTTCCTTCCTTACTTCATGGTGATCTTTGGGGTGGGAATATGGATTTTGATCAGCAGGGAAGGGCGGTTATCTATGATCCTGCTGTCTATTATGGTGATCGAGAAACAGATATTGCAATGACTCGTTTATTTGGTGGTTTTAATACGGATTTTTATAGCGCTTATAATGAAGTTTATCCTTTAGAAATGGGCTATCAAACCCGAGAAATACTTTATAATTTATATCATATTTTAAATCATTATCATTTGTTTGGCGGGGGTTATGGTATACAAGCGGAAAATATGATTAAAAAGTTACTTTCACTGATTTAATGAAATAATACTTGACCGCCAAACTATTCAGCGTTAATTTAAGTCGCTATTTCTTTATTTTTTATTGCGACAATCATGAAACTAAGTGGTGCGGAGATTCTTTTACAATCTCTTAAAGATCAAAATGTTAAATACCTTTTTGGTTATCCTGGTGGAGCCGTTTTGCATATTTATGATGCACTTCATCAACAAACCGATATTACCCATATTTTAACTCGTCATGAGCAAGGGGCGACCCATGCCGCAGATGGTTATGCGCGTGCAACGGGTGAACCAGGGGTTGCATTGGTCACATCAGGACCTGGTGCAACCAATGCAGTAACAGGTATTGCAACGGCTTACTTAGATTCTATTCCTTTGATTTGTATTACAGGTCAAGTACCCCTTAGTGTCATTGGCAGTGATGCTTTTCAAGAAGTTGATACGGTGGGTATCACTCGTCCTTGTGTTAAACATAATTTTTTAGTTAAACGATTGGAAGATTTAGCAGATATTATAAATCAAGCTTTTCATATCGCTATGACTGGACGACCAGGTCCTGTTGTTGTTGATATTCCAAAAGACTTAACCGATCCCAAGATTAAAATTGAATACCAACCCCCAGGTAAAGTTAATATTCGATCTTATCAACCTAATACAAAAGGGCATTCTCGACAAATTAATAAAGCTGTTAAAGCCATTGTTAAAAGTAAAAAACCTGTTTTTTATACAGGGGGCGGGGTTGTTTTAGATAACTCATCCGAGGTTTTAACTCAACTTGTTAAAGAAACAGGTTTTCCTATTACAAATACCCTAATGGGATTAGGTTCATACCCCGCAACAGATCCTCTGTTTATTGGAATGTTAGGGATGCATGGTACTTATGAATCTAATAAAGCGATGCATGAAGCTGATTTATTAATTGCCATTGGCGCCCGTTTTGACGATCGAATTACGGGATTAGTTGCTCAGTTTTGCCCTAATGCCACCATTATTCATATTGATGTTGATCCTGCATCAATTGATAAAACAGTGAATGTCGCTATTCCCATTGTGGGCGCGGTCAGTCATGTTTTACCTGAATTATTAAAAGTCTATAAAATTGAGAAAAAACAACAAGATCAAGCCGCTTTAAAAGAATGGTGGAAACGTATTAATCGGTGGCGTGAACTTAAATGCTTAGAATATGATCGCAAAAGCAAAGTAATTAAACCGCAACAAGTTATTGAAACTTTATATGAAGTGACCCAAGGCGATGCTTATGTCACTTCAGATGTGGGTCAACATCAAATGTTTGCCGCCCAATATTATCATTTTGATAAACCTCGTCGGTGGATTAATTCAGGCGGCTTAGGCACGATGGGATTTGGTTTACCTGCCGCCATGGGGGCGCAATTTGCCCATCCTGATGCTGCTGTTGCTTGTGTGACAGGCGAAGGCAGTATTCAAATGTGTATCCAAGAATTGTCGACTTGTTTGCAATATAATTTGCCTTTGAAAATTATTTTATTAAATAATGGTTATTTGGGGATGGTTCGACAATGGCAAGAATTTTTTTATGAAAGTCGTTATGCCCATACTTATTTAGAAGCTCTCCCTGATTTTAAAAAATTGGCTGAAAGTTATGGTCACATTGGAATGGATGTTAAAGATCCCGCGGAATTAAAAGATAAAATGACAGAAGCCTTTGCAATGAAAGATCGATTGGTTTTTATGAATATTTTAACGGATCCCGAAGAAAATGTATTTCCAATGATTGCCAATGGCAAAAGTCATGATGATATGGTGTTAAGAGTGATGCCTGCTCCGGAGTTAATATGACCCAAAATAGAAAACATATTATTTCATTGGTAATGGAAAATGAATCAGGCACTTTATCGCGAATTGCAGGATTATTTAGCGCTCGTGGTTACAATATTCGTTCTTTAAATGTGGCGCAAACAGAAGATCCCAGCCTTTCTAGAATGACCATTGTGACACATGGCGATAATAATGTGATTCAACAAATAACCAAACAGCTCAATAAATTAATTGATGTTGTTAAACTACATGATATTTCAGTTTCATCACATCTGGAACGGGAATTATTATTAGTCAAAGTATTAGCCGAAAAAGATAATCGCCAAGAAATAAAAAATTTGGCGGATATTTTTCGAGCAGGCATTATTGATGTCACGGCAACCACTTATACCCTTGAGTTAACAGGAACCAGTGATAAATTAGATGCTTTATTAAAAGCCATTCCTAAAACTTGTATTCTTGAAGTTGTACGCTCAGGTCCGATGGGCATTGCGCGCGGCACCAAAAGATTATCAACCCATTAATGCAATTAAATTGATTGCTTTACTATTTAAACCAAAACGCTAGTTGGAAATTTTACACATGACAATGAATATTTATTACGATAAAGATGCTGACCTTGAAATTATTAAAAGTAAAAAAGTGTCTATTATTGGTTACGGATCGCAAGGACACGCCCATGCAAATAACCTAAAAGAATCAGGTGTTGATGTTACTGTCGGTTTACGGGCGGGTTCGGCTTCTGCAATTAAAGCGCAGAATGCAGGTTTAACCGTTAAATCAATTGAAGAAGCGGTACAATCTGCCGATGTGGTGATGATTTTAGCACCTGATGAAAATCAAGCTGATTTATATAACGAACACATTGTTGGCAATATTAAACAAGGGGCTGCTTTAGCTTTTGCTCATGGTTTTAATATCCATTATGAACAAATTGAACCACGAGAAGACTTAGATGTCATTATGATTGCCCCGAAAGGTCCAGGTCATTTAGTGCGTTCAACTTATACCCAAGGCGGGGGAGTTCCTAGTCTTATTGCAGTTGCACAAGATGCTTCAGGTAATGCAAAATCCATTGCTTTATCTTATGCTTCTGCTAATGGGGGTGGTCGTGCGGGTGTTATTGAAACGTCTTTCCAAGAAGAAACCGAAACAGATTTATTCGGTGAACAAGCGGTTTTATGTGGTGGTGCAACGGCTTTAGTTCAAGCGGGTTTTGAAACCTTAACCGAAGCAGGTTATGCCCCTGAAATGGCTTATTTTGAATGTTTACATGAATTAAAACTCATTGTTGACTTAATGTATGAAGGTGGCATTGCGAATATGCGTTATTCTATTTCAAATACCGCAGAATATGGTGATCTAACGCGTGGACCTCGGATTATTACGGATGAAACCAAAGCCGAAATGAAACGTATTTTAACCGAAATTCAAAATGGTGAATTTGCGCGGGAATTTATTTTAGAAAATAAAGCAGGACAAGCAACCCTAAAAGCAAAACGTCGTCTAGGTCGTGAACACCAAATTGAAGAAGTTGGTGGTAAATTACGCAGCATGATGTCTTGGATTAATGAAGGTAAAATTGTTGATAAAACAAAGAATTAGAAAATTATTTTCCTCTCGGATAATCTAATTATAGGATTATCCCATTCAATGACAACTTCGGTTGTCATTTTTTTTGTTTATTTTTTAGGTCATTTTCCTTGTCTAGTTCGGGAACAAATCCTCTATTCTAATTTTAAATCTATCGCTATACTTAAAGCATAAAGAAATTAAGTCAACTATCCAACCAATTTTCGAGGAAATTATGTCAACAATGAAAAAAGTCGCGTTACCTGCTGTAACCACGCTTGCTCTCGCAATCAGTAGTCTCTCTTATGCTGATAATCACCGTTTTTGTTTTAATGGGATTGGCAACACCTGTGACAAACCTGAAGAAGTTGTAACGCCTGTTGTTGCTGCTAATGGCGTATGGGAAGGCGATGTTCTTATTACAAGCAATGAACAAGCCGCAGAACTTGCAAATTATAATGAAGTTAATGGTAATGTTGAAATTACAGGAAATGTCACTGATTTAACAGGGTTAGAATCACTTGAAGTCATTCATGGTGATTTGAATATTCATGACACCATTGCTTTAGAAAATATTAATAACTTTGATTCATTACAAACCATTGATGGTAATTTATTTATTACTAAAAACTTAGCATTAACCAGTGTTAATAGTTTTAATAACTTAAATAGCATTGGCGGAGATTATGACCATAATGGCAATGTTTATCTTTATGGCAATGAATTATTAACCGAAGTTAAAGGTTTTAATCAATTAACCACATTAAATGATTTAATTGTCACAGGTAACTTTGAACTAGATGTTATTGAAGGCTTTCAAGATGTTGCCACAGTTGCTCAAACCTATAGTGGCTTTGGCGTTGACTACTGTTTAAATTTAGGTGTTGAATCCGCCATTCATGCTGAAGTTAAATTGGGTTTCTTTGGACATTTTATTCCTAATATTAAAGCTCAAATTGGAGCTGCTTTATCCACTGATTTTACTTATGATTTAGCTGCTGATCTCGCCGCTAAAATGAGTGGAAAATTAATTTCAGGTATTGCTTTAGATTATGGCAATTCTTTAATTGAAGATCTTCCAGCGGGGGCTTCTGTTGCACCTGATGGCGGTTTTGAAGCCTTACATGAAAAAGATTTTGAAGCAAAAAATGAACTCAATATTGACATGGGTTTAATTGCAGGTTTTGGAGCAGCATTAAAAGCCAAAATGAATATGTTATTACAAACCAAAACCTTTGTTTATGCTTTTACTGAATTAGCAGGACAATTAACAGCGGCTCACGGTGAACAAGTTACTTTAGATATTATTACCTATATGGTTGCAGATATGGCAACTCGGTTATCACATGATTTAGAATTAAAAAGTAATACAGCTTTAAATGCAGATATTGGTAAAGCAGATGGCTATGATTTTGGTGCAGGTTATAGTTTTGAACATAATACTTGTTTCAATACCAGCGTCACTTTTGATGTTGCTACTTATTTCACAGCTGGAATTGGTTCAAATCAAGATGAATATGCAGGGATTACCTTTAGCGATAACAGTCGTCTAGATTGTGGATGTACCCCTGATATTATTGTTGACCCAGATCCAACGCCTGACCCAGATCCAACACCTGATCCAGATCCAACCGTGGATCCAGGTACAGGCGTAGATCCTGATATAAATACTCCTCCTAGTGATCAAACTTAAAAATTCTTAATTAAATCAAAAAAACCTTTGCTGTTATTTAAAGCAAAGGTTTTTTTATGTTTATTGAAAATAAAATCTTGCAAGTTTCTATTTAAGTTCTATAATACAAGAACAGAACAACTGGAGAACCAAATGGAACCATTAACAAGACGCCAACAAGAAATACTTGAGCACATTCAAAAATGTGCCAAAGAAGGCGTACCAGCTCTTTCACTAGTCGAACTTTGTGATCATTTTGAGCTAAAATCTCGCGGCTCAATGCATAAACAAGTTCATGCTTTAATTGATGCAGGGTATGTTTTACCTATGAATAATAAACGCCGAGGCGTTCATCTTGCCGATGACTACGCCAATTTAACCGAAGAAACGCTGCCATTAATGGGTGCGATTGCCGCAGGTCAACCCATTGAAGCGATTCAAATTCCGAGTCGCATTTCCGTCCCCGCCTTTTTACGTTCAGAAAAACCTTGTTATGTCCTTAAAGTACAAGGGGATTCAATGATTGATGAAGGTATTTTTGATGGTGATTGGGTGATTATTGAACAACGCCAATATGCTCAAGACAATGAAATTGTGGTGGCTCTAACCAATGGACAAGATGCCACATTAAAAAGAATTGAGCAAACAGCCAGTGAAATTATTTTACATCCTGCCAATAAAAATATGAAACCACTCTATTTTAAACCTGAAGAAATTGAAATACAGGGTATTTTAGTCGGTCAAATGCGCAGTTATCAATAATTTAAAGAGGAAAAAATGTTAGAAGAAAAAGCAACCATTATTCGGATTGAAAATAATCAAACCTCATGGGTTGAAGTTAATTCAAAGCCTGCTTGCAATGGTTGTCAGGCTAAAAGTGGTTGTGCCACTTCTATTGTGGGGCAACTATTTAAACAAAAACCGCGTTTTTTTCGGGTCACAAATACCATTAATGCCAAACAAGGAGAACAGGTTATTATTGGAATCCATGAAAAAACCATGTTAAAAGCTGCTTTAATTGGTTATATTTTACCGTTACTAAGCCTTTTTTTATTTTCTTTATTGGGAATTCAATTTGCGGAATTTATGAGTTTAAAAAATACCGACTTTAGCGCCATTATTTTTGCAGGTTTTGGTTTATACTTTGGTATTAAACTTGCGAGTTATCAAATATTAAAAGCGAAAAAAGAAAAAGCTTATCAAGCCATTATTTTGCGCAAAGATTTATTTGGTAATCTAAGTTAATTAACAATGTAAATATGATAGGATAATCGCCATTTTATATTATCCTTGAATTATTTATGAAAAAATTGATTGTAACGGGTGGGGCGGGGTTTATTGGATCTAATTTTATTCATTATTTACTTAAAAATACCTCGATAAAAATATTAAATTTAGATATTTTGAGTTATGCGGGAAATCTTGAATCATTAGCCAGTATTGAAAAGCATCAAAATTATCAATTTTGCCAAGGCGATATTGGAGATGCCACCTTAATTAAAAAATTATTAGCAGAATTCCAACCTGATGGCATTGTTAATTTTGCCGCTGAAAGTCATGTGGATCGTTCCATTGATAATCCTGCTGCTTTTTTACAAACCAATGTCATGGGAACCTTTAATTTATTACAACAAAGTAAAGATTATTGGCAAAACTTATCAACCACAGAAAAAGAAGCTTTCCGCTTTTTGCATGTATCAACCGATGAAGTTTATGGATCCTTAGGAGCCAAAGGATTATTTCATGAACAAAGCCCTTATGCACCAAACTCCCCTTATTCTGCTTCAAAAGCAGCTTCGGATCATTTGGTTAGATCTTGGTTTCATACTTATGGCTTTCCTGTTTTAACCACCAATTGTTCTAATAATTATGGACCTTATCAATTTCCTGAAAAACTCATTCCTTTATTTGTTTTAAATGCCTTAGATGGGCAAAACTTACCTATTTATGGAGATGGTTCTAATATTCGAGATTGGTTATATGTGGATGATCATTGCAGTGCAATATTACGCGTCTTAGAAGCGGGAAAAATAGGCGAAGTTTATAATGTGGGTGGCAATAGTGAAAAAACAAATTTACAAGTGATTGATACACTTTGCACCATTTTAGATGAATTAAAACCCGCAGCGAATGGAAAATCTTATCAAACATTAAAAGTATATGTTAATGATCGACCTGGACATGATCAACGTTATGCCATTGATGCCACTAAATTAAAAAAAGAACTCAACTGGCAACCTGCTGAAACTTTTGAAACTGGATTAAAGCGAACCATTGAATGGTATTTAGCTAATTTAGATTGGTGCGCTCATGTTAAAGATGGTAGTTATCAAGGACAACGCTTAGGTTTAGGTTAAAAAAATGACAAACTATCAACGCCCCCATATTTTATTAATTGGCTCAACAGGTCAAGTCGGTTTTGAATTATGTCGTACATTAGCGCCTTTGGGTCGCGTTTTTTCAACGGCTCGCCAAGGCGGGGAAATGCAACTTGATTTAACCAATGCGGATAATATTCAACAAGTTTTTACCACCATTAAACCTGATTTAGTGGTCAATGCCGCCGCTTATACCAATGTCAATCAAGCGGAAACTGATCAAACGTTAGCCCAACAAATTAATGCAACAGCTGTAGGACAAATTGGTGAATTAGCAAAAAAAGCCAAAGCGCCTGTGGTTCATTATTCAACGGATTATGTTTATTTAGGAAATGGAACAACCGCATGGCTAGAAACAGATCAAACAAAGCCGCTTAATATTTATGGTAAAACAAAGTTATTAGGTGAGCAATATTTAATTGATTCAGGAGCGGAAAGTATTATTTTAAGAACCAGTTGGGTTTATGGTTTACGAGGACAAAATTTTTTACTGACCATGCGAAATTTATTTGCCAATAAAGATCAATTAAGTGTGGTTAATAATGAAATTGGCGCACCGACTTGGAGCCGAATGATTGCTGAAACAACCAATGCCATGTTGGCACAAACATTATCTAAAGAAACAGGCACTTTTCAATTTGCAGAAAAGGTGGGAATTTATAATTTTACCGCAGAGGGCGAAGCCTCTTGGTATGACTTTGCTTGTGCTATACGGGATTTAAGCCAAGCTCAATGTCAAATTAACCCTATTTTATCAAAAGAATATCCCGCGCCCGCCAAACGCCCTTTAAATTCTCGACTTAATAATCAAAAATTTAAAGAGACTTTTTGTTTAAGTTTGCCTGATTGGCGAAATTCATTGGTGCAGTGTTTAGGAGAGGTTATTGTATAATAATATAACGATTAAAAAGGAATATCATCATCAAAATTTGCATCAGGTGGCGGAGTCGAGACTGTTGCTGGTGTATTTTGTGGTGGTGGTGGTTGTTGCACAGGCGGTTGCTGTATAGGCGCCTGCTGCTGCATTGGAGGCTGTTGTTGTTGAGGCGGAGCCTGATTCGGCATTGGTTGTTGATAACCTCCCGCTTGATTTTGATTTTGTGGCTGAGCTTGCGGTTGACTATTAAAATTAGCATCTCCACCACCGCCGCGACTTTCCCGACTATCTAAAAATTGAAATTCTCGCCCTATAATTTCTGTTGAATAACGGTCTTGTCCGCTATTATCTTGCCATTTATTGGTTCTTAAAGCCCCTTCAACATAAACCTTAGCGCCTTTTTTTAAATATTGCCCTGTAATTTCCGCTAATTTATTAAAAAAAACAATGCGATGCCATTCTGTTTTTTCTCGGGGTTCTCCTGTGGTTTTATCTAACCAAGTTTCTGAAGTCGCCACACTAATTGTTGTTACTGCGCCAC
>Ga0256847_1001019_pt1 | contig 15417 bp, 12 predicted proteins | sample TeddybearmetaG_FD_189099 | JGI IMG/M metagenome (GOLD analysis project Ga0256847, IMG submission 189099) | Hydrothermal vent microbial communities from East Pacific Rise, Pacific Ocean - Teddybear | ecosystem: Environmental > Aquatic > Marine > Hydrothermal vents | place: Pacific Ocean: East... | reverse complement strand
ACGCCGGAGAGGAACATCATCGGCATGCTGAATAGATTGAGCAAACCGTTGGCGACCTCTTCGCTGGAGACCCGGGCAGCTACAATCAGTCCCAGGCAAATCAGGCTCAGTGAACCGAGGGCAAATACTACCAGCAAATCGAAATAAGACCCGAACATACGAAAGTCAATAATCCAGTCCAGAGCGATGAAGATCAGCCCATTGACCAGCAGCATTAGCCACAGACGAGACATGATCTGAGCAATGAGAAATTCCAGCGCTGATACCGGAGTAGCGCGCAGACGTTTGAGCACGCCATTCTTGCGATAACGCACAATGACAAAGCCGATGCCAAACAATGCCCCGAACATTATATTCATGCCGAGTACACCAGGAATGACCCAGTCGATATAGCGTATCTCATCGCCACTGACCAAATTCTTGGTAAACAAATTTCCGCTTTCGGCAGAAGACGCCAGCAACAGACGTTCGACCAGGTAACCATTAGGCGATGTCTGGTTGATCCAGTATTGCGCATTATCAGCGTCCAGCAGCATATCGAGTTGATGGCGTTCCACCTTGGGCATGGATTCGGCGATACTATTGACTGAAATAAATTGAATATATTTTGTACCCAGAAAAGAGAACTGGTCACTTTGCAACTGTTGCGAGTCTTTCAGCCCTACTTTGAATTTTTCCGGCGCTTCGTTGGAAAATGCAAAAGCAAAGCCGATGATGATCAGCACCGGCATGATGATGCTCCAGCTAAGTGCTGCTCGGTCTCTAAAAAATTCAACGTTACGGGCCGCAAAAATGGCGTAAATTCGTGACATCATCAGCTTCTTAACTCCTTACCGGTCAATTCAAGAAACAGATCTTCCAGATTTCGTGCTCGGATTCGTAAGCCAGTTAAAGTTACACCGGCAGTCAATAATTTTTCGATGGTGTGGTTCACATCGCTGGAAACAATATGACCGTAGTCTCCGCGATAATCTATCTCCAGTTCGTCGCTTAAACCATTGAGCTTCAAATCGGCTTCCGGCAACTGGACAACCACATCATTGAAATGTTTGGCCAGCAATTCATCAGGGCTGCCCTGTGAGATGATTTTCCCGCGATCCATAATCGCAATTTCATCGCAAAGTTCGTATGCTTCATCCATATAGTGCGTAGTCAACAATATTGTTCCACCCTGAGCCTTGACCTCCTGCATTCGCGTCCACATATTGCGTCTGGCCTGTGGATCTAGCCCGGTAGTCGGCTCATCCAGAAACAGCATATCCGGCTTGTTCAATAATGCTAATGCCAGTAGCAATCGTTGGCGTTGTCCACCCGATAATTTGCTGGTATCTCTGGCTAAAAACTCTTGTAATGAAAACTGCTCAACCAGTTTATCAATCGAAATATTTTGTGGATACAGTCGGCTGAACAGCTTGAGCATTTCCGCAACCGTAATGAATTCCTGCAAGGCGGTATTTTGAAACATGATGCCCGCTTCGTTACGGAATCGCCTGCCAAGTGGCTCACCCTTGTAGAGTATCTGACCACTATCTGGCGTTTTTATGCCTTCCATCATTTCAATTGTAGTGGTCTTGCCTGCACCATTTGGCCCCAGCAGGCCAAAACAAATACCACGCGGAATTTCAAAACTAACATCATCGACTGCAGCCAATAAATTGAAATGTTTAACCAGATTAGAGACCTGTATCAGGGCCGGCATATAGCTGTCCGTTTTGGCATTAAACTGCCAGGAAAAGAGCTGGGCAGTATAGGAGTGGTTATGACTGAAATCAATCAAGATAGGCCGTATAATCTGGCTCAAAAATTGAGGATAAATTAAATGACCCGCGATCAGAAAATCGATTACCTGGAATTTCCCGCACAGGACTTCAATGCCGTGCAAAATTTTTATCAATCTGCCTTTAACTGGATCTTTACTGACTATGGTACCGACTACCGAGCATTCAATGATGGTATTTTGAACGGTGGGTTTTACAAATCTGAATTAAAATCCTCTACCGCTAATGGCGCGGCCTTGATCGTATTGTTTGCCAAAAACCTTGAGCGGACAAAACAATCAATCGTTGATGCCAAAGGCCTGATTGTAAAGGATATATTTTCGTTTCCTGGCGGGCGTCGATTTCACTTTACCGATCCACACGGCAATGAACTGGCGGTCTGGTCTGATCGGTGAGCGACATGCGACATTCAATTATTTTTGTACTGCTACTTTCAGGTTTAACTGGTTGCGTTTCACTTGGCGTAGAACCCTGGCAAAGAGATATTCTTTCTCAAGCTGACATGCAATTTGGAACAAGCGATTTGAATCAGTCGATGAGCCAACACTTTTATTTTAGTAAGGAAGCATCAAGCGGTGGTCAGGGTTTTGCTGGTGGTGGCTGTGGTTGTAATTAGTGTCCGTGCATAAGATCAGAATGAAAGACATCAGCAGGAATCTATCTGCAGCGAGCTGCGTCTTGCTCGGCATTTCAGCACCGGTATTAGCAGAAAGCGAACCCTGGATCATCGATTTTGGTCTGATGAATTACAACGAGAAAGATCGAAATACCGGTCTTGAATTAATCGTCAAAGGTACTCGTGAAACCGCTGATGGTGGCTCACTCATGCTAAAAGCAGATCTGGACGTGATCACCGGCGCGACACCCAATGGCGCCAGCAGTAGCAACGTGCCACAGACCTTTACCCAGGCTTCAGGTGTTGGCAGTTATACGGTTGCTGCCAATGAATTACCCGCCGATGATACTCACATGGATACCCGCCTGGGACTAAAGGCTGCTGTTATTGATCCCATTTCGCAGACCTTGACTACCGATTACAACGCGCTGATATCAATGGAGTTCGATTACCTGGCCTTTGCGGCCGCTGGTGGCCTGTCATGGGACTTTGATCGAAAAAACACCACGTTGATCACCGGCATCAATCTTGAGTACAATCTTGTACATCCGGTTGGCAATATTCCGAAACCGCTGGCGACGTTGCAAGCACCAGGCGAACAACAACCCCGCGGCGTAAGCAGCAAGTCAAAAACCGGCAGGGAATTTTCCATCGGTCTTAACCAGATAATCGATCGAACCTCACTGGCTCAGATACGTTTTACCAGTTCACATTTTTTTGGTTACTTGAACGATGGCTATAAACTGCTCAGCATAATAGATAACGAAAATCCTGCAAGCCTCGGTACCACCGAACGTTATATTTTTGAAAACCGCCCCGATAGCCGACGAATGAAAAGCTTGTTTCTCGCCTATAAAAAAGCCTATAAATCGGGCATTCTTGATGTCAGTTACCGCTTTTATGATGATAGTTGGGATATAAAATCACACACGCTCGACCTGACTTACAAATTCAAACTGGAAAACCGGTTCTTCATCAAACCTAAGTTCAGAATTTATAAACAGGATGCGGCATTTTTTTATCATCACAGCCTGCCGAGCAATGAAGCACTACCGAATTTTGCCAGTGCCGATTCAAGACTCGCAGAGTTCGATGCCTATACCGTCAGTTTCGAATACGGCAAGAACCTAAGTTTCGGTCGCAAGCATAGCGTAGCAGTGGAATACTATACCCAACAGGGCGAAAGCAACCCGAATGATGCTATTGGTTTGCAGCGACAGCAGGACCTTTATCCGACACTTGAAACTTTAACTTTGAAGTATATTTATTCGATCAAGTGGTAGTCTAATAAATTTATCAAGGGGAATTCTCATGCGTCTGATTACAGCAAAAGAAGTCGATCAACATCTGGACTGGGCACAACTAATGGATGATATAGCAACAGCCCATACCGGGTCACCCGCCAACACTAATGATATGTTGCTCGACGATCCGGGAACTGCTTCCGGTGGGGGGAATATGCTGATCAGGGCTGCCTGGTTTGCTGAAGGTGCACTGGGGGTAAAACTGGCACCCATTTTTCCAGCAAATCAACAGTTAAATCCACCAGTTCCGGTGGTTTCAGCAGTCGTTATTTTATTTGATAACCTAACCGGTCGTCCGCTATACGTGATCGAAGGACCACAGTTGACCTGGTGGAAAACAGCCGCCGATTCAGCTTTGGGTGCACGCTATCTGGCTCGACAAAATGCACAAAACTTCCTGATGGTCGGCGCAGGTAGCATGGCATCGCCGCTAATAAAAGCCCACCTGATTGCAAATCCATCTATTCAAAAAGTACAGATTTGGAACCGGACCGAAAAACGCGCCCAATCTCTGATCGAAAAACTTCAACAGGAAGGAATAAAGGCGGAACTCGCGCACAACCTGGAAGCTGCTGTATCAGAATCGGATATCATTAGTTGCGCCACTATGAGCGAAGAGCCCATCATTCAAGGCAAATGGCTGCAACCCGGGACTCACCTGGATCTGATAGGCGCATACACGCCTGCCATGAGGGAAGCGGATGATGATGCCATTCGTCGCAGCAGACTATTTGTTGATTCCATTAAAACCGCTTCAGAAACTGGTGAGTTGATCATTCCAATCAGCAAAGGTGTGATCTCAATTGCTGATATCCAGGCCGATTTTCATGGTCTAAGTCAGGGAATAAATGGCCGTTATTCAGATGATGAGATAACCTTGTTTAAAAATGCTGGTGGGGCGCACCTGGATATCATTACAGCCAGTAGCCTGATCAAAGCGATGACTCAATAAGTTTGATAGCCAATGTAAAAAATATTAATCTCTAGAGTCTCTTGCAAAATTCGTGAGTGGATGAGCTGCAAAGCCACATTTCTCCTGTTTTTAGCTAGAATGAGGTGCATAGTTGCGCTACGCATCGAAATTCTGGATGAAAACAGGTGGAATGTGGTGCAGCAGATCGCCGCCCACGAGTTTTGCAAGAGGCTCTCTAACAAACATAAAACAGCACAATAATGAACGAATTACTTAAATCTATTCCTGTCGAAACCTGGATATTACAGGTCTTTTTCATCGTCTTTATCAGCGGTCTGCTCGCCTGGCTGTCTGCCCGAATTTTACGCCGTATTTTCACTTCAACCAGCAAAACAAAAACCTGGTGGGACGATGCGATTATTGCGGCCGCACAACCCTGTATTAAGGCAGCAATCTGGTTACTGGGTTTGACTTTCGCCGCGCATGTCATTTTTTTAAATACTCAATCCGAACTGTTTTCTACTGAACAAATTGTGCGACAGGTCGGCATTGTGATCATCATCGCCTGGTTTTGCTTACGTCTGGTCAATGAAGCCCGGGTACATATTCTTGAGGGTATTCGCCAGCAGGAAATAGACTGGGATATTTCCACGGTTGACGCATTTGCCCGTCTTGTTCGGCTCGCCATTCAAATCACTATCGTACTAGTGGTTTTACAGACGATTGGTATCAGTATTGCTGGTGTATTAGCTTTTGGCGGAATCGGTGGAATAGCCATAGGTTTTGCGGCCAAGGATTTACTGGCCAACTTCTTCGGCGGTTTGATGATTTACCTTGATCGACCTTTTTCCGTAGGTGACTGGATTCGCTCGCCTGATCGAAAAATCGAAGGGACCGTCGAAGACATTGGCTGGCGACTGACCCGGATTCGTACATTTGATAGTCGACCCCTGTACATTCCCAATTCTATCTTTACCAACATCGCAGTAGAAAACCCCTCACGCATGAGTAACCGCAGAATCTATGAAACCTTTGGTATCCGTTATGACGATATTGCAGTGATGGAAAAAATCACCGTAAATGTAAAACAAATGCTAGAGAACCATGAAGATATAGATACCAATCAGACGTTAATGGTCAATTTCAACAGCTATGCACCTTCCTCACTCGACTTCTTTGTTTATACTTTTTCCAAGACGACGAACTGGGTCGAGTTCCACAAGATAAAACAGGATGTGTTATTGAAAATTGCCGCCATTATAGAAAGTCATGGTGCAGAAATCGCTTTCCCGACCCAACAATTGAAGGTTGATATGAAGCAGTAGCCTGTCTAAATTACTGCTCGGTTATAAATTCTCGACTACCCAAGATAATTTTGCGTATATCTTCATAAATCGAAAGCAAAGCTGGAATCACGAACAGTATCAACAATGTAGCGTATGCCAGCCCAAAAGCAATTGAAGTGGCCATTGGGATCAAGAATTGCGCCTGACGCGAAGTTTCAAACAGCAGTGGCGTCAGTCCGGCAATAGTCGTTAATGAGGTCAGGAGTACAGCACGCAAACGCTGACACCCTGCTTCAATTAAAGCCTCTTTTACAGCCATGCCGGCCTGTCGTATCTGGCGATAGAAAGTGACCAGGATAATCGAATCATTGACCACAATACCGGACAGGCCAAAGAAGCCAAATAACGACAAGAGCGTCATATTCATGCCCATTAGCCAATGTCCGAGAATCGCACCAGTAAGTCCCAGCGGAATAGTCAACATGACCAGTAACGGCCAACCGTAAGATGAAAAAACCCAGGCCAGGACGATATACATCAAAGCCAGTGCGATGCCTACTCCGATTGTCATGTCGCTCAGCGTTTCTTTCTGGTTTGCCGCGCGTCCTTCAAGTGAATATGTAATACCATACTTGCTGGCCAGTTTAGGTAATGTGGATTGCAACAAACTGGTACTAATTTCGGCAGTATTGTTCAGACTCGAATCCACACCAGCTGTGATAGATACAGCCAGCTTACCGTCACTATGACGCAAAGACTCGAATCCCTGGTTAGTATGCCAGTCGGCAATACTGGATAATGGTACGAACTCATTACTACTGATTTTGATCGGCAGTTGATCGAGACTGGCCAGACTACGTCGCTCCTGTTCGGGAAGTTGAAGTCGAACCTCGACTTCATCCGCTCCCTGCTGAAATCGTTGTATCAAAACGCCATCATAAGCTGCGCGAAGTTGCTGAGCGAGATCACGAGTTGAAAGGCCAAGCGCAACGCCTGCCGGATTTAATTCAAAAATTAACTGTTCCAGACCATAGGGTAGGTCATCATCAACAGCACTAATGCCGTTAATGCCTTTCAGGGCTTCAGCCATTTCAAGAGCAGCCAGCTTTAGTTGTGTTGCTTCACTGCCATATAATCTGACATCAATATCTCTACTGGATGGGCCAACCCGCCTTGCCGCTATGGTAAAGTTTTCGACACCAGCAGGTAACATCACTTTTTTGCGCCAGGCTTTGATGAATTCTCGGTTGTGTGTTTGCCGACTGTCTGGCGCGGTTAATTCCACATAAATGGAACCCAGGCGTTCTCCTCTTAAAGAGCGTCCACGACCACTGGACAAGGCATGTTTGAGGTAATACATGTCAACCACCTGCTCGTCAAATTCATTGATGGTATCTGTCAGAGATTTCTCCAGGTGGAGCAAAAATTCATCCACTTCTTTTGCAGCTGTACCTGAGACAAAACGGATATTGGCATTAACTGTTGTCGATTCTGGCGAGGGGAAAAACTGCCAGCCTAATCGTCCTCCAGCAAACAGTCCAAATGCAAAAATAAGCATGGCTATTGCAATGGCCAGTGTGACGAAGCGAAATTCCAGCGACAGACGAATTAATGGACGAAACCATAAGTCGCGAAAAGCAATAAATCCGAAATCCAGTTTGCGACGTATAGCAGATACCTGATTTCGATTGACACCAACAAACGCATGTCGCAAATGCCCTGGTAAAATCAAAAAACTCTCGATTAACGAAGCAATTATGACGCTGACGATCACCATTGGAATCGCGATCATGAATTTGCCCATATGCCCACCGATCAGCACTAAAGGCAAAAATGCCGCTATGGTCGTTAACGATGACGCCATGACCGGCGCGAACATTCTTCTTGCCCCACCTTCGGAGGCTTTTAGCGGGTCTTCTCCCTGGTCAAAATGCGCCTGAGCATCTTCACCTACAACGATAGCGTCGTCGACGATGATACCGAGTGCCATAATCAGTGCAAACAGGCTGATCATATTAATACTGCCCCCTGCAGCATAAAGCACTGCCAGGGTCGCCATAAATGAAACCGGAATACCGACCGCAACCCAGAATGCGACCCGAGCGGACAAGAACATATAAAGGATCAACAATACCAGCGCAAGACCACCTGCACCGTTTTTAACCAACAACATGATGCGTTGTTTAATTAACTGCCAGCGTTCTTTAAACAGTGTAATTTGAATATTGGGTGGCAGAGTTGGCCTTATTTCATCCAGCCATTTTTGTAATATTTCGGCTGCCTGGAGCGAATCACCACTTTCATTTCGGCGTAAAACCAGTATTGCTGCCAACTGGCCCTTACTGGTGATTGTCGAGCTGCCCTGTTTTGCCTTGCGATTAATCGTTGCGATATCGCCGAGTTTTAAATATTGATTCTCAGGGTTTACTATCGCCAGTTGCTCAAAATCTGTCACGCTTCGTTTTTGCTGCAAACTGCGTAATTCCCGGCTGGCATCATTTTGACCAACTTGCCCACCTGGCAGATCCTGACTGACATTATTGATTAAACTACCTAGCTCATTGAGGTTCAGACCTAGCTGTTGTATTTGTTCAGAACCCACTGAAATATTGATCGCTTCATCCGGTAAACCCCTCAACTCTACCTTGTCGATACCTCGAGCCAGTAGTTGTGTTTCAAATTCATTCGCCAGGTGGCGTAATTCATTAAAATTCTCTGGACCTGTTAATAACAATCGGGCAACTGATTCATAGCGAATATTTTGTGTTATTCGGGGTAGCTCAGCATCCCCTGGTAGATTGACAAAGTCATCGACTTGCTTCTTAACCTGGTCCATCGACTCGCTTATATTGGTATTTTCATCAAACTCCAGGCTGATTCCTGACACACCCGACGCCGATGTTGAAGTCATCTTTTTGAGGAAATCGACATTACGCAAACGTTGCTCCAGCGGAATGGTAATACCACGTTCCACATCTTCAGCGCTGGCGCCACTCCAGGTGGTATCGATGGTAATGACATCCAGTTCAAAGTTAGGGAAAAACTGGACATTATGCTTCTTGAGTGCCAGCAGACCGACGATGATCATCACTACCATTAACAGATTTGGCGCGACCCGGTGATTGGCAAAGATGCCAAGTAAGTCGCTACGATGCTGATCACTAGCCCGCATTTCTCACCAACCTCCTACTGCGACGACGCTATCCAGCGCCCTGTCAAGATATCGCTCTGTCAGAGTGCTCGACAGAGTGTAATCTATGCCTGTGCACTCTTTGGTCACGACAAATCCGCCGGGAGCGGATTTGAACAGCTCTGCTGACCCAAAGGGTGGAGGGCAGGACGCCCGGAATATATCTTGACAGGACACGACCTTTCGCCGTCTCGCTACGGACGCTGGTGAGGAATGCGGGCTGGCAGAGTTCATTTTTGTTCAATAGATGCCTGATTTTCACCAACCCGAACCTTGAGTCCAGTCACAGCGTTAGGAAGGTGAGTGGTTATTATTTGATCATCATTTTGTAGCTCTGGGCTTTTTACCAGCACAAGAGTTTGCCCCGCTGGATCTCGGTATCGACCCAACATTTGAATATCAATGCCGACCATGCGCTGTTCTTGCTTAATATATAGACGAGAATTACCGTATATCGCCTGTGTTGGAAGCGCATAAACATTTTCGATTTCTGCACGAGATAACTGAATTTTTAATAAATTCCCCAGACGCAGCCATTGCTCGCCAGAGATCACTTTAAAGAATACATCCACACCGCTAAGCGACGCCTGGCCCGCAATTCTATTCAGCTCAAGTCGAATTTCCTGATCGGATCTATAAGCCACGGCCTGTAAGCGTTGTTGATTGTTCAAAACCTGTTGAATTTCAGCCTGATAAGACGCCGGCAACCTGGCTCGAATTTCAAGAGATTTAAGCGGATATATTGTCACCAGTTCATCCGCAATTCTGACACGATCACCAGCCGCTACAGGGACATCAACCACCACTGCGTCAAATGCAGCGATAACGTGGCTGCGTTTCAACGCTAATCTGGATTGTCTTAGACGTGACTTTTCACGCAGTAGACTGGCCTGCAATTGCTGTTGCATTACATTATATCGGTCGACTTCCGCCTGTCGGTCAATCAATAATAATTGTTGTTTTCCCAATGTGCTTTTAGCCTCTGCCAACAATGAATCAGAACCCAGACCTTTTTGCTGTAGTCGTTTAATTCGACTAACTTCATTGGTTTCCAGCTGAATTAATTTTTTTTGTTCTTTCAAAGATTTTAAATTGGCCTGATGCTTTAAATCCAACTCATTAATTTGCGCCTGCATTTCATCAACATCGGCCTGTACCTGATCAACTGCACTGGTAAAATCCTGCTGTTCAAGCAACACCAGCGACTGGCCTTTGAAAACTTGTTCTCCATCCTGCACCAATACCCTGGCTACAATACCGGCTGCCGGTGCTCCCGACTTTTGCAGCATCGAAGATTGCACCTCGCCATACAGCACCAATTCTGGTGCCAGGTTTTTGGCTATTGCTGATATCACATCAACCTGCCAGACCTTTTCCCGAGGTTCGGCTTGAACCCGTTCTGATTTGGTGGATTTCAGATAAGAAAAGCCACTGAATGCCGCCAATAAAATCAGCAGAGGTAAAACTATTTTAATAACGGACTTTAACTTCATGTAGATTGGAACCAAAAATTGCTTCGCCAAAATATATTTTATCAGACCAAAGTCAAGCATATTTAATTCAACTGAACATTTTATGTGTCGGCTGGTCAAATCGAGAGAAAAAAAAGAAAGACCCTGACTCAACAGAGTCCTAATCACTGAAGGAATAATAATGATCACCAAAATTTTACAGCGTTCACTTCTTGTTGCATGTTTTGCGGCTCCGTTGTCTGTTACACAGGCTGACAGCTATACCGTTGATCCAGCACACACTTACCCGGGGTTTAAGATCAATCACCTCGGTTTTTCCGTCATGCAGGGGAAATTCGACAAAACCACCGGCACAATGGAATATAATCCAGGTGCGGGAACAGCATCGGTCAACCTTGTTATCGATGCCTCTTCGATTGATACTGGTCATGATAAACGAGATAAACATTTACGCTCACCTGATTTTCTGAATACTGCCGAATATCCTGATATTACGTTTAAATCCACCAGCGTAAAATTTGATGGCGATCAGCTAAAGCAGGTCACTGGAGACCTGACCATTACTGGCGTGACAAATTCAGTCTCTTTGGCTGTCACTCGAATTCATTGTGGCGCTAACCCTTTTAACAAAAAACCGACCTGCGGATTTAATGCCACAGCCAGCATTAATCGTTCAGACTTTAACGTCAAATATGGCTTACCTGCTATCGGCGATTCTATGGATCTATCATTTGAGATAGAAGGTGTGAAAAACTAAACCTTGTTGTCAGGCTCCTGATCGTCATTTTCGGGAGCCTGGCAGAAATATCTACCCAGTGTCATATATTTCCCGCCCTTTCAATTAATTGATTTAATCGACAATGGAATTACTCTCTCGACCAGAAATACAGTCTGCGGTTATACCATTTATGGTATCTCTGGTAATCGGTTTCCTGCTCAAATCCTACGGTTTGAAATGGTCAGGGCTTGGTGTAGTAATCGGCTTCTTCGCAGCCGCTTTGGCCATTAATGGATTCGACTTTACCCCTTTAAACGGTACCAGAAAAATAATCCTGCTTGGCCTACTGGCCGCTTTCCTGGCGATATTCGTTGAGCAGAAAATCACACAAAAACTGACCCGAACCCTGTTTCTCATCGTATTTACCGTGGCTGCAGTTGCCTGGGTGTTCTGGGTTGTTATAAGCCGAGGTGATATTGGCCAGTCACTGATTCAGGCCGTCAGCGGAATTGCATATGTATGCTGGTTTGTTGTAGCTCTGACATCCAGTCGCAAGAGCAACATAGCACATGCCAGTGCTGGCCTCGCCCTCACGCTTGGAACGGGCGTGATTGCAATATTAGGAACCAGTGCGTTATTGGGCCAGCTCGCTTTTGCTCTCGCTGCATCAATTGGCGCAATATTTCTGATCAATGTATTTTTAAAGGCCGAGAGCACCGCATTAGTGTTTGGCTTTCCTGTAGCAATACTCGCGGGTCTTATCGGTTTCGCTGGTCTGATGTTTGCTACGGTTCCCTGGTACGCGTTGGTGATGATGGCTTTTGTTCCGTTGACCGTGTATTTAAACATCGTAGAAAATCGTTCGCGATTTATACAGGCTGTCATTTTCACCTTAATCAGCTTAACACCGGCCGCGCTAGCCATATTTTCAATGTGGTGGTTTGCTGAGCAATCCTCAGGTTACTGACAAACCACAGGAAAATTAATGCGACATTATTACCGGCACGATCATGCTCGATAGCAATGTTTGGGTGACACCGCCAAATATTTTCTGCTTAAGGCTTGGCGTTCCGTAACCGCCCATAACCAGCAGGTCGATATCATTTTCAGCAATATGGTTCAAAATCACTGTTGGCACATCAAAAGTACCCGCACTTACTCGTTTGATTTTTGCATTTACATTATGCCTTTTTAAATGACTGACCAGGTCATCTGCCAATAATTCACCTTTCGCAGTTTTCTTTTTGCCTTTGACTACCAGAATTATAACTTTATCGACACGTTCCAGCAGCGGCAATATACCGTGAATGGAACGAGTAACTGCAGGTGATCCATCCCAGGCAATTAGTGCTTTTTTGCATGGAATTCGATGCGCGCCTATATAAGGCATAAAAAATATTGGTCGTCCACTGAGCAGAAGAACCTGTTCAGCAATAGTTTCAACCATCGAAAAGTTTTTATTTTCAGGGTTGGCCTGACGTAACATGACCAGGTCAAAATTCCGGGCTATCTGAGCCAGTTTTCGAGAGACCATGGATTCATTTCCATGAATAATTCGGATATCCACCGATATAGCATCAGCCTCGGCCAGGCGTTTAAACTCAGCTAATCGATTAAACGCTTCCTGTTCTGAAATATTAGCCACTGCCTTTTCATCAGAAACTTTTAAATGTGCGGGTTTTATTGCAGCAGGAGTAACGCCTGTTAAACGCGCTTGATAAGTTTTGGCCAGTGTAAAGGCAGTATTTACTCGCTCAGTGTTGGAAGCACCGTCGTCCAGGTAGACCAGGATATCTTTGAAACTCATTTTTTCTCTCTAGTAAGATAGTAAAATTTTTCGCACAAATTCGAAATAACTTTCTACACAAGTAAGCACAGGATTTTTGATTTTATTACGATTACAGAGTCCTATAAATGATCCAAATCAAGAAGCCGCTTTCAATTTTTAACTGCCTGTTAATACCAATTGAGAGCTTTGCACGAGCCTTCCCTGGCTCGACAAAACATCGAAACTAGAAAATGCGATTTTCTCGTTTCTCACAAAATCAATGACTTATCGTCATTAATTTTGGCGGAACATTCTGCACCGCGAAAGCATTTTAATTCGTGCAAAGCTCTCTAAAGATAATTTTAATTTTCGATCACTGCTGCTATCACTCTTCAAACCCTTTATCGTATATACCGCCATCATCGCTGGTTACTTTTAACCCTTTAGGTGGATTATTCGACTCAAAGCCGGAAACAACTAATCCTCTGCGGTTGACAGACTCATGCACTTCGTCCTCTGGGAAAATGGTCCTTTTTTTGTCCGGGATGATATCCATTCCAGGTTTCTTACTTTTCGCTTCAGGGTTTCGCAACTCCTGGTGTTTGGTCATGTAATCGATTGGAATTAAAACACCATTGTCTGATGCACGATTAAACATCCAGACCAGCGATATACTGGACAGGCCTTGATTTTGATTGCCTCCGCCAACATCACTATGAAATCCACGAAACCAGGCTTCGTGTATTTCTGCCAGATTCTTGTCGCTATATTTATCCTGAATAACTCGGGTCAAAGGAAACGTATCTCTTCTTTCATCCAGCGCCATCGCGTGGGAGCAGTGGTTGACATTTTTTGGAATTGTTAGAGTCATTCCAAGATTAATATGGTTACCAGGAATACCGAAAGAAGCCACCGTATCCCATAAACCAATAAAATTAATTTCCGGCACTTTATTATTGATTCCCTGTTCACGGAGCTGATTAGCGAATTCTAATGCCAGAGCTGCGCCACGACTAAAACCAATAATATCGACGATTTCGTCACCACGATCAAAATTCTTTTGTGCTGCTTCCATGGCTTCTTCAATACGTTGTTCGCCGCCAGCACCAAATATGGATCCAAACACTTTGCCGATGAAGCCTTTGCGCGTACCGACACCCTCAACATAGAAATTTTTTCCACTTCCCTGATACCCGTCTTTGTAGGCCTCAGAGAATTTTACAACGTTGGTATCTTTTGCGTCATCGGCATTATCTTCATTACCAGTGCCATCGAAAGCGTATAGGGCCATGATTTTCTCCTAAATTATTTAAGTCAATATTAAATAGTGTCATTTTCTTGCTGGAATAAAAGTCCATAATTAGCCAGGCTAATTCATAGTAAAACTACTGAAATGCTCCCAGTCAGGAATAAACTGTTGTTATTTTTCAGTTTTGTAATTTTTCTAATCCAGTGGTTTCGTAAACTACTCCTCTGAATAGATAAGTGTCAACTTTGATTACATATCAATTAAAGTTTTACATAACTTGACTTGACTGACCGGTCTATTATATTCTCTACATATGGAAATACTAGACACCAAAAGCCGAATTATTAACAGTGCACGTGAATTATTTCACAACCGCAGTTATGGCGATGTTGGCGTAAAGCAGATTTGTGATCAGGCAAAAATACAGAAAGGCAGTTTTTATCATTTCTTCCCATCCAAACGTGATCTTGCTCTGGAAGTGATTGAACTGGTATCAAATGACTGGGCAAATGGTTTTATTGCCGAGGCATTCGACCCAGATTTACCGCCGATTGATCGCCTGGATAACGTCATTTTCGCTGCCTACTACTGGCAGAAAGCAGCAAAAAATATTGAAGGTCATATGCCTGGCTGCCTGTTTGGCAATCTGGTACTGGAAATGAGCACAAGAGATGACATCTTACGCTCTAAACTGAATGCCGTGTTCAGTCGCGCGAAAGGTAAATTTCGTGAAACACTTGAGCAGGCTGTTGAGACGGGTGCTCTCGCTCCTCTGGATATAGAAGCCAGCTCAGAAGCAATGCTGGCTTATCTAGAAGGTATAATCTTGCTGGCCAAGAGTCGAAACGATCCCGAAGTGATTAACAATCTCGGGTCAGCGATTAAAACGTTACGCATAGAAATTGAATCGAATTAACTGAACCACCAGTCTTTAAACGCTGGTATTTTTTTATTTATTGACTTGACCGACCGGTCATATAGGAGATTTAAAATGATCGAAAATACTCAAACTTTAGATGCCAGGGGACTGAACTGCCCCCTACCTATTTTACGCACCAAAAAGACCTTGACCGGCATGGCCTCAGGCGATGTGCTTCAGGTAATTTCAACTGATCCTGGTTCA
>Ga0256847_1001018_pt1 | contig 15428 bp, 18 predicted proteins | sample TeddybearmetaG_FD_189099 | JGI IMG/M metagenome (GOLD analysis project Ga0256847, IMG submission 189099) | Hydrothermal vent microbial communities from East Pacific Rise, Pacific Ocean - Teddybear | ecosystem: Environmental > Aquatic > Marine > Hydrothermal vents | place: Pacific Ocean: East... | reverse complement strand
TGCCCGGCTAGAGCGAGATTTTAATGCTAAGCAACCCAATACCAAGTGGGTCACTGACATTACTTATATTCGTACGGCTGAGGGTTGGTTATATCTTTGTGTTGTTCTGGATCTGTGTGACGGTATTATCATTGGCTGGTCAATGAGCCATCGACAAACACGCGACATGGTCTTGCGAGCTGTATTAATGGCGTTATGGCAAAGAAAAGATAATGATCCTGTCATTTTACATTCAGATCGTGGTTGTCAATTTACCAGCGATGAGTATCAGTATTTTTTAAAAGGTCACAACCTGATCTGTAGTATGAGCGCCGTAGGTAGTTGTGCTGATAATGCAGCAGCCGAAGGCTTCTTTGGGTTACTAAAACGGGAACGTGTTTATCGTCGTCAATACCTGACTCGTGCCGAAGCCAGAGCAGATGTTTTTGACTACATTGAATGCTTCCATAACCCCAGGAGAAAAAGAAAACTAGAGTCAACTAATCAGGATAAATTATCCTTAACTAAACTGTCCGTGAAATCGGGGTAAAATCCCTATGAATGCCTCTGTATCAAAATATTTAGGATCGCCGTTAACAGCAAGTATTTCATTCTATTTTGTTGCTTTTATTACATCCCTCACCTTTGGAATGATCTGGGTCAGGGATTAAACGACCTAATTCATCTGAAAATACCGTTTTTGCTTCATCGAAGGCGATACCATGCTTTTTCTGATTCAATAAGTTTTTCGACTCATTCCATTCGAATGTCAGGTGATCCATAGAACAAAGATAACTACATTGTAATTACAATTCAAGTTGGAATATCTTTCCCACGTACTAACCGACTAACGTTTAAATGCTCGGAAACATCAGCACGGTAGGGCGAAATAACCATCGGGCATTGCGCCGGATGGGTATCCTGAAAACTGGTGCAACTTACTAGACGATATAAATTTGGTTTACGAACATGAGGACGTCGGAGGTTTAATAATCAATGCAGAATTAAGGTGTCGTTGATGAAATCGAATTGCGTGACTGGTTACGCTAGTCTTTTACCGCCCCACAGCCTGCTCCACGGAGAGTTTAATAAACTCATTCAGATTAACCCCCTGTTCCTTGGCTGCTACCGCTGCCTTATGATGTAACCGTGCCCCGATGCGGACATTTAAAGAACCTTTGTGTGTGGCTGCTGGCTCTCGCCCCAGCTGTTTGCAGTCAGCCAGATAATCGTCTATTGCTTCATGAAAAGCCTGGTCGAGTGCTCTGACGCTGTCCGCTTCATAGTTTACCAGTGGTCCGATAAACTCTATTTTTCCGAACAGGCAGTCATCTTCAACGCTGGCTTCAACTGAGCCGTAAAACCCTTTGTAACGTAATAGTTTCATATCAATTTCGCCTCTTTCAGCTTCGCTATCACCTGTCTGATTGCGTACTGTTTCATTTCATTGCTCGGGTGCGGTTTATGCAAATTGATCAGGTGATCGGGATTGCCATTTTCAAACTTGACTCTTGAACCACCACCCTGGATTTCCTGGTACCCCAATGCCGTCAGTGTGGTTATCAATTCGTTCCACGTAAACGTCTTGGGGTTATTACGCAGTTTGACGATCAATTTGTTTCGTTTAACCATGCTAAAGTCTATCAGAGACGAAAGAATATGCAACTACATATAGTCGCTAACTCTTCGTGCAAAATTAGGCAGAATCGATTAGAAATCTGAATCACCAGGAAAAATAAAACCCGGGTAGATAATTCTATATTCCTTTTAAAAGATAAAACCTTTCGTATTGGTGATGCCTTGCTCGAATACAGCGGACTCTGTCATCCCTGTAGCAAAATGGAACATGCGTTAGGTGCTGACGGATATAATGCTGTGCGTGGGCATGGTGGCATTACCGCGAAAGTGATCGAAGCGGGTTTTGTGAGCACTGGCGATGCTATCTGCTATCCAGGTGTGGTGGTTAATCCAGACGAAATGGAAAACAAGTTTTCTGATCAGGCTGCTCTGGATCTGGGTGGTTGATCGTTATTCTTTTTAGTATTATTGTAATAAAAATAGTCTGAGGAGCCACTATGTCGGCTGCCCATCGAGAGGCGGGGCGAGGTCCGATTAATCTGAATTCCCCGCAACAATTTTCTGCAAAACTTCCGGATAAGGTCGATGTCGTTATTATCGGCGGCGGTATTATCGGTGTCAGCACGGCTCTGTATCTGGCCGAACAAAAGAAACGCGTCTTTTTATGCGAGAAAGGTCGAATCGCCGGCGAACAATCCAGTCGCAATTGGGGCTGGATCCGTCAGCAGGGGAGAGATGCCGCTGAACTGCCCTTGATGAAGGAAGCCATACAGATATGGCAGGGACTGGCCAGGCGATGTCAATCCAAAGCGTTGCATTTCGAGCAACAAGGCATTTGGTATCTCGCCGACTGTGAAGCAGACCTGGAAGACTTTGAAGCGTTTATGGACATTGCCCGCGAGCATTCGCTGGATACTCAAATCCTAGGTTTAGACGATTTGCAGCCGCATTTCCCCAAATACAATAGAAAATTGTTAGGTGCACTACATACACCGAGTGATGGTCGTGCTGAGCCCTGGGTCGCCGTACCAGCTATGGCAAAAGCTGCTGAAAAGGCGGGTGCCATGATACGAGAACATTGTGCTGTGCGTAACCTGCTAATGAGTGCAGGTACCGTACAGGGTGTGATCACCGAATCGGGTAGTATTGAAGCAGAGCAAGTAGTACTGGCAGGTGGCGCGTGGTCTTCATTGTTTGCCAAAAATAGTGGTATAAATCTACCTCAATTAAGCGTGCTTGGATGTGCCGCTCGCGTTGAGGCCAATATTGATTTCCACAGTAATGCACTGGATAACCAATTAGCCTTCCGACGTCGCCTAGATGGCGGTTTTAATATCGCCCTTTGTGATCATCACGACCATCATTTGGGACCTGACTCTTTTCGACACAGTTGGCCATTTAGGCAAATGATGCTTGCCAGCTGGCGTCATACCCATTTGCACTTAAAAGCACCCAGTAACTTTCCAGATGGCTGGCTCACACCGCGACATTGGAACCCTGATGAAGTCAGTCCGTTTGAAAGGCAACGCGTTCTTGAGCCAATAGTGGATCAAGCTGTTATAAACACCATGATCCAACGATTAAAAGACCGATTCCCTTCGGCAGGCACAGCTCGAGTTACCCATGCCTGGGCGGGTATGATCGACGCTACGCCGGATGTCGTGCCGGTAATTGATCAACTGCCACAATTACCGCATTTCTGGATTGCTACTGGCTTTAGTGGACATGGATTTGGTATCGGTCCGGCAATTGGCCGAATTTTAGCCGATTTATTACAGGGTAAATCCGCCAAATATGACATGACCCGCTTTCGATTCAATCGATTCAGTGATGGCTCCTCGATTGTTCCAGGGCCTGCACTTTAGCGCTTTATGCTAATTGTTTGGCTTGGGACAAGGAATTATTGAAATATAATTTTACAAGCATGCATTTTTTGTTCATTCGGGTATAAACCGGATCCGACACATTAGCCTTGAATTTTCCCAATTATCGATTACACTGAATGAGAATAAAATGAGAACTTTCAGTGACAATTCACAAACTATGCAAACCGGGCGAGCAGCTTTCTCAAGTCAACCTGCCGCTATTTAGCACCCACGTCTGTGCTGGATTCCCGTCTCCGGCTGATGATTTTATTGATCGATTTCTGGATTTGAACGAACACCTGATCAAACACCCTAATGCTACTTTTTTTGCGCGTGCCGAGGGTAACTCGTTGCAGGATATCGGTATCTTCGATGGCGATATTCTGATTGTGGATCGCGCACTGGAAAGAAATCATGGCGCGATCGTGATTGCCGCGCTGGATGGGGAACTGACCTGTAAAATTCTTGATCTGCATCGCCAGCAGTTGCTCTCTGCCAATCCCGATTTTCCGCCGATCAATATCGCGGGGATCGAACATCTGGTGATCGAAGGCGTGGTTAGTTTTAGTATTCGCAAACACTTGTCTGCCTGATGCTGGCTCTGGTTGACTGCAATTCCTGTTTTGCTTCCTGTGAACAGGTATTTCGTCCTGACCTGAGAGATAAGCCGGTGGTGGTACTCAGTAATAATGATGGTTGTATCATCGCGCGCACGAAAGAAGCGAAATTGCTCGGCATTCCAGATCTGGATCCATATTTCAAACAGAAAACCTTGTTGGACAAACACAAGGTTAAAGTATTTTCTGCCAATTTTCGCCTCTATGGCGACATATCCAACCAGGTGATGGATACGCTGCGTGAATTTTCCCCGCACGTTGAACAGTACAGCATCGATGAAATGTTTCTCGATTTCAGCGGCATGAAAAATGATCTTGATGAATATGGCGAGCACATCAAAAATACGTTGTGGCAACATGTGCGCATGCCAGTCAGCGTGGGTATTGCACCGAGTAAAACCTTATCAAAGCTGGCTAATCATGCCGCCAAACAAATCAAGCCAAATGGTGTTGCAGTGCTAGACACACCGCAAAAATGGCAATGGCTGGAGCAGCGTCTACCGATTAAAAAGATCTGGGGAATAGGTTCAAAACTGAGCAAGCGGCTCAATACTCTGGGCATACAAACCGCACTGGATCTGGCTCAGGCCAACCCTAAATGGGTTCGACGCCATACCAGCGTCAATGTCGAACGCACCATCAGTGAACTCAACGGCGAGGCCTGCATTGGCCTGGATGAAGTACCGGTGCCGAAAAAGGAAATTTTCGTCACCCGATCTTTCGGCACCAAAACCAGCAGCAAAGAAGAACTATTACGCCACATCAGTCGCTACGCCGCAGCGGCAACAGAAAAGTTACGCTCGCAAAATAGTTTCTGCAGCAGCCTGTATATTTTTGCCCATACTTCGCTATTCAAAGGCAACTACTACGCTAACAGTCTGGTGGTGCAACTGCCGAATCCCAGCAGCGATACTGCGTTGATCATTCGTTACGCAAAATTGGGCATTGACCGTCTGTACCAGGAGGGCAGCCTGTTCGCTAAATGTGGTGTCGGCCTGCTGGATATCCGACAACGGGATTTTTATCAATTCGATTTATTTTGCGCAGGTCAAAGAGCCAGGACAGACAAGCTAATGGAGTCCCTGGATATCATCAACCAGCGTTACGGCAGGGACACACTGACCTTTGGCGCTGAAGGGTTGACAGGCAAGTGGACGATGAACCAAAACCGGTTGTCGCCTGGTTATACTTCCAGCTGGGCTGATATTCCGTTGGTGAGAGCGTAGATCACAATTCAGGAACTACAATTGAGAAATATGATCAAGTGTTTCCAGGTGGACCTGAACCAACCGTAAAAGGGTCACGGCTTGACCATTGGGTGAGCTTCTACCTTGCTCCCAGTTTTCGAAAATTAATTCACGTCTTGATATATTTAACCATATGGTTAACAATGTTAAAATTCTGATAGTCACAACAAACAAAAATAACAGGAGAAAATGATGGCAGAAATAACCGCTGGCGTAAATTGGCTTGCCGTATTTGTTGGGTTTTTTGTGAGTTTTATCCTGGGCTGGTTGTGGTATAGCCCCAGGCTATTTGGGAAATCTTGGGCTGCTGGTGTGGGGATTGAACTGAACACAAACCAACCACCACCTGTTGCTGCACTGGTGGTTCAGGCTTTGGGCACATTCTGTCTGTCCTGGGTAGTTGGTGTAACAGCCGCTAGTAATGCATTAATTACTTTGCTCCTGATTGTTTTCACTATCACCATTATTCTCGCCGGGGCTGGACTCTTTGTGAAAAAGAGCAGTACAGCAATTTTTATAGAGGTAGGGTACATATTCGCAATGACGATCATCATGATTGCCAGTCAGGGATTGTTGTAAATTAATCTCTCAATTCGAGGCAGGTATGAAAATTACACAGAAAATAGAATATAACAGCTCAGTCGAGGAAGTTTACTCAGCACTGACCACCAAATCAGAATTCGCACAGTTTACAGGTGCATCAGCTGAAATTGATGCAGAACCAGGCGGTTCGTTCTCCTGCTTTGACGGCATGATTACCGGTTTTACGCTCGAACTAGAACCAGGCAAAAGGATCGTGCAAGCCTGGCGAGCTGGAAACTGGGATGACGGTGTTTATTCGATTATCAGAATAGATCTTGAACAAACTGAGGTGAACAAGACACAATTAAAATTCGAACATAGCGGATTTCCAGAAGAACATATTAGTCACCTGGAGCAGGGCTGGCATGATCGTTATTGGGAACCGCTTAGAGCATTTCTTCAGCAACCTGGATGATTTCAGTATTTATTCAACTTTAGTTTTTAGAATAATAAGTAGAACCTCTGGCATATATATAAAATTAACGTTGACAGGATTGAAAATCAACACGACCACCCTTCAAAATAGAAGCATGGATTTCACAATTAGGCTACGCCGCACTAAACTAGGGATACAAATTCTAAATCTAAAATAAAAAATGAAATTTCTCTTTGTTGGCGGTAGTCAGCGCTCCGGCACAACTGTATTACAGAAATTCCTGTGCATGGATTCCCAAACTACGCCGAAACTGGCTGAGGCCAGTTATCTGCGATTGTTGCTACAGGCATATCAGCAAGGTAAATATGACTTTGAACACGATACCGGTAGCTACTTTGTTACGCCTGAAGATTTTAGACACTTCCATGCCGGATTGATTTATTCTTTCCTGCAACGCACTCTGGCACAATATCCTTCAGCCCGGACGCTGGTGTTGAAAGAACCACATTTGACCCAGCTATTCATCGAACTGGCCGAACTGGTGCCCGATTCAAAACTCATCCTGATCATGCGTGATCCGCGAGATATTCTTGCTTCCATGATTGATGTCGGATTACGGATGAAAAAGCTGGGGCAATCGCACTTTTTTCAGCAGCGCAATATTGAGCAGCTCAGTCAGCACATTAAATCGTTCTACGCGCCGACTCTGAATAACACAGACCCGACATTTAAAGCACGTTATCTGGTTATTCGTTATGAAGATTTGATTCAACATAGCGCTGATATCAAACAAAGAATCTCTGCTTTTTCAGGTCTGGCATTGGACTTTGATGAAACGGACGGTATTGGCGATGACCCTGACATAGAGAACGATCAGCCCCGATATCAACCATGGATTACAAAGAATAACGATCAACCCATCAACGATTCCTCGATTGGCCGTTACACCCAGGTTTTATCAGATCAAGAAATCGATCAGGCTAATGTTTTTTGCAAAGACCTGATCGAACTGTTTCAGTACACATAATGCTACTTGATCCCGAGCATTTAGAGTTATTCGAACAGGCTGTTTTTGCGCCATCAAAAGGACATTTTAACGATGCTGTAAAAACGCTGCACCAGATTCTCGCCAACTATGAAAAAACCGGGGGTGATGTCCATCAAAGTCAGCAACAGTTTTTTTATAGCCGACTGGCAGATGCCATTAGTGCATTATTACTCGACCGACAATTTGAACTGTCTTTAGAAAGTTATCAACTACTGTGCGCTAGCCATTTCACTCTGGCCAGCGTTTTTGCTTCTACGTCATATCAGAACGCTGATCACATCATTTCCCAACTGGCCGACATCAGTGATATCAATCAATTACGTTTTGATAATCTTTCCTGCCTGATGAAATGCCTGCTGAGCTATTCTCTCGATAGTGAATATCAGCTTGATATAGAATCTATCGGCCAGAACCATCCTGAAATCACGGCATCCCTGATTCTTGGTCATCTGGGTTGCGATCTTTATTCGCGTGCATCAGTTGAAAAGCGGATTAACCAGTTACTCACAAAACCCTGGCCGGTATTAGGGCAGGTCACACCGACCTTGCCTATGGTGCTGACTACATCCAATGCCTGGATGAATTGCAGTTATGCGAGCATTCCTGAAAAACACCAGATAAAACGCAATTTAAACGCAATGATTTGCAACGGGCTAAAGATCCAATTGAAGGACTACAAACTTGAGGCTGCTACGTGGCAGGCGTCAGAGCGTCCGGTATTACTGGTGGTGATCGAAATATTTCACAGCACACATGCCATGTACCGATGTTTTTCACGCGCCATCGAAAGCCTGAAAAACCATTTTCAGGTGGTTGGGTTGGCACCAAAGAATTGTATTGATGATGAAGCGGAAAAACTGTTTCCGGAAATGATTCTGTTTGAACCGTCAGACATCATCCAGAATCTGCAAAAACTGCTTGTAAAAATCGACGAAATCCATCCGGACATGATTTACTACCCAAGTTTAGGCATGGCCAATTACAGCCTGATGCTCGCCAACCTGAGACTCGCACCTGTGCAGTGCTTCACCCTCGGTCATCCGGCCAGCAGTTTCATCGACAGCATTGATTATGTGATCGTGCAGGAACAGGATTTCACTACCACTGACATCTACAGTGAAAAAGTCATCATCACCGGCAATGATACTTCTCCTACTATCAACCGAGTTCTCGATTTTATCGATAAACCCACTTTGCGCGAGTCACCGGATATCATCAAAATAGCCGTGACTTCGAAACACATGAAAATTAACCATAGTTTTCTTGACTGTTGCCGACAAATTGTCAATCGAACCAGGCGACAACTGGAGTTTCATTTTTTCCCCGGTGTCACGGGTTATTTATACGAATTTGTACGCCATGAGATTCTACGAATACTGCCCGATAGTACGATTTATCCAACTACAGATTACGAATCATACATTAGCAATCTGGACCAGTGCGATCTGCGCCTGGGCACCTTTCCCTTTGGTGGCGCAAACACCAATATGGATTGTTTTGGTCTGGGCATCCCGTTTATCATTCTTGACGGCGAACAACCCCATTCGCGTTCAGATACTGCCCAAATTCGACAGGCTGCACTACCAGACTGGCTGATAACCGACTCGATTGAAACTTACCAGCAGGCAGCGCTACGTCTGATAGAGGAAGATCAGATAAGGCTTCAACTGAGTCGGCAAATGATGTCTTTGTATGAGCATGATTTCTTTTTTAACAAGGAACAAAATCAAAGTATGCTATTCGACCAGACCCTCTACTGGTTATATCAAAATCATCCACAAATTCAGCAATCCAAACAGCGCCTGTGGACATTGAAAGATCAGGGATTGGCAAAAAACTGATATGACCACTCGCATTGCAGTCAATTTTCCCTATTTTATTCCTTATAGCGGTTATTTCCGACTGTTCGCCAATTGCGATGTTTTTGTCATTTTTGACTGTGTACCATTTCCTCGACGTGGTTATGTGCATCGTAATCAGCTACCCGATCAGTCCAGTCAGCCCGAATGGCTAACCCTGCCACTTAACAAGGCACCACGAGATACACCAATCAAGGAGATGTCTTTTGTTGGTGATATTGATTGTCAGCTGGAAAAATCATTCAGAAAATTCCCGATCCTGCAAACACCGGCAGCACTTGATCACCCACTGGCTCAGTTATGTCTTAAACCGTCTGATGATTTGGTTGATTTTCTAGAAGAGACTTTGCGTATAAGCGCCTGCCTGCTCGATTTACCTTTCAATGTTGTGCGCTCAAGTAGCCTGTCAGTCGATCCAGCCTTGCGCGGGGAAGCCCGTGTATTGAATATTGTTGAGCAACTGGGTGGCACACATTACATCAATGCACCAGGTGGCCGACACCTGTATGACAACAAACGGTTTAAACAGCATGGGATCAAGTTACAATATCTCGACTTTTATAACGGCAATAACTGGAGTATTTTGTACCGCTTTTTGACCGAGCAGAGTAAAGTCATCCGCAATGATATTTTAAAACAGGGCTTGTCAGATGGTTGATGTTGTCATCTTTGGTGTTAGTGATACTGCTCAACTGGCATTTTATTACCTTAATAACGATAGCGATTTTAACGTCGTTGCATTTTGCGTTGATCAGGCTTATCTGCCTGAAGACCGTAGCTTTATGGGGCTACCGGCCATGACCCTGGAGCAGGTTACCCGGCAATATCCAGCCAGCGATTATCAGTTTTTAGTGCCTATGACGGCCGCAGATATGAACAGACTGCGGGCCAATATTTATCACCGAATCAAAAAACTCGGCTATCAATTCATCAGTTACGTCAGCAGCCATGCAACGGTATTGACTGATAATATCGGTGAAAACTGTTTTATCCTCGAAAACAATACACTACAACCTTATTGCACTATCGAAGATAACGTCATGTTATGGAGTGGCAATCACATTGGTCACCACAGCCGGGTCAGAGCACATGCTTTTATCAGCTCACACGTGGTGGTATCAGGCCGTTGTGAAATTGGTGAATATTCTTACATCGGCGTCAACAGTACATTGCGGGACGGCCTGAAGATTGCCGAAGGGTCATTCATCGGCATGGGCAGTAGCGTAACAAAACACACCGAAGCCTGGAATGCCTACGCTGGAACGCCTGCAAAAAACCTGCGCAAGAAAAGCACCGATATTAATATTTACCATGAACTGGACTAAACACGGACGGTTTTTTTCATTATCCGAAACAGATTCAAATGACTGGCGCTGCAGCCATACACAATTGCCAATCGTAGATGATACAAACCCGGATTACTGGCGTATCTATTATTCAAGTCGAAATAAACAGGGTATGAGCCTGCCTTGCACAGTTGATATCCAAGCAGGTGACCCTAATGTGATTCTTGGTCAAAATATAAGACCACTATTGAATTTGGGTGAATCTGGCTCATTCGATGAACATGGAGTGATGCCAACGGCAATCATCCATCTCGGTGATACCTTTTACCTGTATTACATCGGCTTGTCACGACGTAGTGATGTGCCCTATCAAAATGCGATTGGGCTTGCGATCAGTGAAGACGGGGGAGATCACTATATTAAATATCATCGTCAACCCCTGTTTGATACCAACGCCATTGACCCGATATTTACTGGCACTTTGAATATATTAAGGGCAGGTGATTGTTGGCACGGGTATTATATGAGTTGTACTGAATGGAAACAAATAAACGGTCAGCTTGAACCCCGCTATCGTCTGCATTATGCAAGCTCTGAAAATGGCCTCGACTGGTTGCGTTCTGGTCTGGTTGTAATCGATTACCAGAATGAAGAAGAGGGCGGTATCGTCGCAGCATCAGTTATCGCGTTTCAACAACGATTCCATATGTGGTTTTGCTACCGCCAGGATCGCGATTTTCGAACCAATAAAAACAACAGTTATCGAATAGGTTACGCTACGTCAGACGATGCAATCAACTGGTTACGACGCGATCAAGAAGCAGGAATAAATATTAGCGAAACAGGGTGGGACAGTCGAATGATAACTTACCCAAATGTGATCCGTTATCGCAATCAACTCTATATGTTTTACAATGGCAACGGATTTGGACAAAGTGGTATTGGCTACGCGATCTGTAATCTTGACCAATTAAATTAAAAAAGCATGCCTCATAATATAAACCAACACATTCAATCGATTCAGCAACAGGGATATTGTCACCTGCATCAGGTTTTTGATTCAATGCAAATCACCCAGATTCTTGAGCGTGTTCAGCAATTGGCAAATATTAACCAGAATTTAAAAATTGAACATATCCCTCACCTCGATCAGGGCCAGGAAACCATTTACAACCTGCAGAACAAAGATTACAGTTTTCTCGAAATACTTTTAAAAACTGCTGATATCAGATTGATTTTATTACACTATTTGAATGATCAGTGGCATAAAACGATCCCACTATCTGATCCCAACTATATACTGCGTTCATACTCTGCACGCAATAATCAGGTCGCCGCACCCATGCATATTGACTCTTTTATTCCTTATCAGGGCGAACTCGCTATATCCATGCAGGTGGCTATTATTCTTGAAGATCAAAACGCCGAAAATGGTTGCACCATGATCATCCCGGGCTCGCATCAAAGCGGCGAATACGTGACCCAGGATCAGGCAGCTTCAGCCTTGCCTGTCGAATCAGCAGCCGGAGATGTAATCGTTTGGGATAGCAGGGTCTGGCATGGTACTTTAAAAAACAACAGTGGAATTTCGAGATGGTCCTTAATTGCGACATTTGTACGCTGGTGGGTCAAACAGGGTTATCGGATTACCGCAAACCTGCCACAATCCATTTACCAGCAACTCACTGATAATGAAAAAGCCATTCTCGGTTTTTGTTCACAACCACTTGATGATGAAATGGCTGGAATAGATTTCAAACAGGGCTACGACCAACTTAAAGCCAATGTTACCGATTATTGCTAAATTGTTTCAATTCCCAAACTGAAAATAATGAAACTTTTTATAACCGGTGGGGCTGGGTTTATTGGTTCTGCTCTGATTCGTTACTATATTCAGAATACAAAACATCAGATTATCAATATCGACAAGCTCAGCTACGCTGCTAACCTGAATTCACTCAGCACTGTAGATAGGGATCCACGCTATCACTTCGAACATACAGATATCTGCAATCGAGAAAGCATAAAACAGCTACTTGATCGATATCAACCAGATGCGGTCATTCACCTGGCCGGCGAATCACATGTTGATCGTTCGTTTATCGATCCTAACATCTTTGTCTCTACCAACGTGGTTGGCACTCAGACGCTACTGGAATGTTCTCGCCAATATTACGATTCACGTTCAACACAACAACATTTTCGCTTTCTCTATGTGTCAACTGATGAGGTGTATGGTAGTCGTGCAGGTGATGAAACTGTAGACGAAAAAGCAGCATTTCAACCTAACTCTCCCTATGCTGCCAGCAAGGCCGCAGCGACTCATCTGGTGCGTAGTTATTTTAATTCCTATCAATTTCCAGTTCTGACGACTTACTGCTCCAATAATTTTGGCCCCTGGCAATATCCTGAAAAACTAATTCCGGTGACTATTCGAAACGCTTTACAGCAACAGGTAATACCTATCTACGGAACAGGACAACAGAGTCGCGACTGGGTATACGTTGATGATCACGTGCTCGCGCTGGATACAGTTTTACGCAAGGGCAAACCCGGCGAGGGATATAATATCAACGGTGGTCACGAAATCAGTAACCTGCGGCTGGTCCACCGCATTTGTGACCAGCTTGATTTTCTGAGTCCTGCCGCCGATGGCAGAAATTATCGTGACCTGATTCAATTTGTCGAAGACCGTCCCGGTCATGATCGGCGCTATGGTATCAGTGACCAAAAAATTCGTCGAAAGTTGGGCTGGTCTCCTGCTGAAAGTTTTGATAGTGGTCTTGAGAAAACCCTGCTGTGGCACATGCAAACTATATTTACCGTTAACAAAAGTTAAATAACTGGTATTTTGAGGCTGTTCGTTTTAGGATTGTAGCAGTCATGCAGATTTAAATTAACGCTGCTAGCACACATGCTGTTAAGTAATAATAACCCTTTAAAAGGGAATATAAAAATTAACTTTTGAGGTACAGCAACATGAATCACCGAAACCAGTTTACAAAAACCCAACTGGCGATGGCCGTAGCTACCGTTTTTTCCGCAGGTACATTCATTCAAAATGCATCTGCTGCCTGTACTGTAGACGGGACAACTTATACCGTAAACACGAATCTGGATGTAATAAGTCAAACGCCATCTGTCGTTACCCTGAGACAGGCGATACTGGATGCCAATGCCGATCCAAATTGTGACATTATAAATTTTGATTCTTCGCTGAACGGTCAGACAATCACCCTTGATCCTCAGGCTAATAACGGGGGGCTGATAATCACCGAAGATGTCAATATTGTTGGTCCGGGATCTGATAAATTAACCATCACTCAACCTTCAACAAATGCGGGACCAATATTTGCTGACAGTGCATTAAATATAAATTCAGGAGATATTGATATCTCAGGAATTACCTTTGATGGATTGGGTAGCAGTGATGATGCAGGCCTAGCTGCAATATTTAATGGCGGCGGCGACCCTCTCACATTTATAGCAGATGATATTGTCGTGCAAAATGTCACTAATGGCATCGATAATGGAGACACAGGGCTTGTTGTAAGCGCAGATTCTGCGCAAATCACGAATAGTCGCTTTAGCAATAACTTCCGAGAAGGATTAGCTATTTTTACTAATATAATAGTGATTGAAAATGTTGAAAGCCGTGACAATAAAGGCTCTGGAATTCGTACTAGTGGCAATTCTTCTCTAAGTATAAAAAATAGTAAAATCACAGGCAATGAAACTCAGTTTAATAAGGGTGGTGGAATTAACTTATCTATCTTTACAGGCACAGCTACTATCGAAAACACTACTATCGATGACAATCGTTCAAATTCAGGTGGTGGTGGCATTTACATCTCTGCTAACGGTGGGGCTGCCGTAACTATCCTCAATTCAACCATCTCCAATAACAATTCAGCTAATCAGGATTTTGTAACTAACTTAACCGATGGCGCTGGCGCAGGAATCTATGTGGCAGAAAGTTTTACTGTCGGCCCGGGATATGATCTGGTGATCAGACAGTCTACGATTTCTGGTAATACTTCCAATTCAACCGGTGGCGGCATTTTTATTGATGATAGTATTTCCTCCAATTCTACAAATACTATCAACATTAATCACAGTACTATCACTGCTAACACGGCGGAATATTCCGGCGGAATTTATGCGATTGTTGGCGGATCAAATATCAACCTGTCACATACCATTGTTGCAGGTAACATGGGTAATATTCAGGATCCAGATATTGGCGTAACAGATGCTTTAGGTAATCAGGCGGCTAATGTTATTGCCGATTTTTCTTATATCGGTGTTAATGGCATAAATGTTACTGACCCGTCACCACGTTCATTTTTAAATGCTGGTGACCCGATGCTAGATGTTCTGGCCGATGGAATCGGTACAGGAGCAACCCAGATACATGTTCCGAAAACCGGCAGTCCAGTCATCGATGTAGGTGATCCGACTCTGACCGCCGGAACTGGCAATACCCCGGCCACCGATCAGGATGAACGCAATCGAGTAGTCAATAGCATAATCGATATTGGCGCTGTTGAATTTAATGGCAATTTACCTCCAGTTAAGGACAGCGATATCACTGCTGCGACGGGAAATGTCGATGGTGCTTTTAGCATAAACCTGGATGACTTCTTTAGTGATCCTAACGGTGATGAACTTAATTACAGTATATTAAACCCTGCTGAAATACCCGGTAGTATCAGCATAACTGGCTCGTTAGTTGCCGGTACATTTGTTGCTGCGGACGAAGGTGTCTATACAGTTAATTATCAGGCCTGCGATGCCGAGCCTCTCTGTGTGACTGGCAGCGGAAATCTGTCCGTAGAAGCTGCATTGCCTGCTCCTGATCCTGATCCTGATGATTCCGGCAGTTCAAGTAGTAGCGGTGGTGGCAGTCAGTCACCGTGGATTCTATTACTGCTGACTTCACTATTTGGTCTGTTCAGAATCAAACGCAAAAGTTAAACTTTCACTGCCCC
>Ga0256847_1001017_pt1 | contig 15432 bp, 14 predicted proteins | sample TeddybearmetaG_FD_189099 | JGI IMG/M metagenome (GOLD analysis project Ga0256847, IMG submission 189099) | Hydrothermal vent microbial communities from East Pacific Rise, Pacific Ocean - Teddybear | ecosystem: Environmental > Aquatic > Marine > Hydrothermal vents | place: Pacific Ocean: East... | reverse complement strand
CAATGCTAAGCAGGGAAAGCGCTCAAAATCAGTGTTGAGAAATTCTAAGCTGGCCAGTTTAAGGAAATCGAGAGGCTTTACACCGGCATCTATTCGATTAGGCCAAGCTAGGCAATGTGCGAGGGGTGTTTTCATATCAGGGTTTCCCAGTTGTGCTAACACCGAACCATCTACGTAGGAAACCATGGAATGAATAATACTCTGTGGATGCACTACAATTTGTAATTGTTCGGTATTCAAACCAAACAAATAACAAGCTTCGATGTACTCGAGCCCCTTGTTCATCATAGTGGCCGAATCCACAGAAATTTTACGCCCCATGTCCCAATTAGGGTGAGCGCATGCTTGTGCCGGGGTTTTGTGTTCCAATGCAGAAATAGGCTCTTCTAAAAAAGGGCCGCCCGATCCGGTAAGTAGTATTTTACTAACGCCGTCAAGATTAGGTATGGCTTTATCATCCGTCTTGGGTAGCGACTGAAAAATGGCATTATGCTCACTGTCTACAGGAAGAAGAGTCGCACCATGTTTTCTAACTGAGTCAATAAATATCTCACCAGACATGACTAAGGCTTCTTTGTTCGCCAACAGGATCTTTAATCCGTTGCTAACCGCTGTCATTGTTGGAATTAACCCTGCAGCGCCAACAATGGCCGCTATAACGGTATCTAGCCCCTTATAATTAGCGGCAGAATCGATAGCCTCCGTACCGCTCTTTACAGCTATATCCAATTGTTCTTTTGTAACCAGTTGAATAAATTTTTCTGCCGATTCAGAACAAGCTAATATCGCTAACTGAGGTTTGAATTCAATACATTGTTCCAGAAGCTTTCGATAATTTTTGTTGGCCGTTAAAACCGACACAGAATAATCTTCGCGGTTTAGTCTGATGACTTCTAACGCGTTACAACCGATTGAACCAGTTGAACCCAAAATACAGATTTGTTCAGCCATTAAACCACTCAAAATAGCTGAAGGTAAGATAAAATACCGGAGCGACTGTGATGGTGCTGTCTAAACGATCTAAGAGTCCTCCGTGTCCTGGCAGTAAGTTTCCAGAATCTTTAATATTAGCCGCCCGTTTTAAGGCGCTTTCGAACAGATCGCCAAACACAGAAATGATCGCAAGAAAAACGATCGCTACAATAAATACTAGTTGGTTTTCTACTCTAAGATCAAGAACCGAAATCCCGAACCAGCCAACAGTGCAACTAAGAATTAAACCACCGATAGCGCCTTCCCATGTTTTGTTCGGACTTACCTGAGTAAGTTTAGTTTTCCCAAACGCTTTGCCAGAAAAATAGGCGCCAATATCCGCCGCCCAAATCAATAGCAACATATAAAATAACAAAGTACCACCATAGACGGTGTTTCCCCCGCTGTAACCAATGTTTCTAATACTAACGAAGGCGATGAAAAAAGCAGGAAGTAAAATAATACCCAAGAGAGACTTGCTGAGTTTCGCCTGCCACCAACGATTATTCGTTGAAAAAGTGAGCACTATGATCACTGCAATAAGAATTGCTAGTAGTGAAACAAGAAGAATTACCAATGGTAAATCTTTATGAAAATAGTTAGGCCAACTAATTGATGGCCAAACGTCTACCCGCTCGCTAAAATACCAAATAGACAAATTAACAATACTTACCGTCAAAGCGAAATATGAACTATGGGAAGGTCTAACGAATCCAGCTAGCTTTGCCCATTCCAACGCCATCAGATAAACAATTACTAGAATTACGGCGGCAAAAATTTCTAACCTCAAACTGAAAATTAAAAAATAAACTGCGGGCAATAATAGTAGAGCTGTGATGACCCTTTGTTTTAGCATTTTGTCTAGTTGCCTTGTTCTGAATGGATTTTATTACACATCTTACTTGACCTGTTCTGCCGTTTTACCATATCGCCTTTGCCGATTGGCAAAATCTAGTAATGCTAAATCTAATTCTGCTTCATCAAAATCGGGCCATAGCTTTTCACTAAAATAAAATTCCGCGTATGCTGCTTGCCAGATTAAAAAATTACTAATACGTTTTTCACCACCAGTTCTTATCATTAAATCTAGCTCCGGTAGCCCTGCGGTTGATAGCTTTTCTGAAAGCCCTTGTTCGGTGATTTTTTCGCCCCGCGGCAGCTCAGGTAGTAGCTGATTAACTGCGTTAACAATATCCCATCTCCCGCCATAATTAGCTGCAATATTGAGGTTCAATCCGCTGTTATTAGCCGTTTGTTGTTCCGCGTCAAAAATGCTACTTTGTAACTTTTTACTAAATCCAGAAATATTACCAATAAATTTTAATTGGGCGTTATTTTTATTAAGCATTTTCACTTCTCTCTTAAGAGCAAGCACAAATAACTCCATTAAATAACCAACTTCTTCTTCGGGTCGAGACCAATTTTCACTACTAAAGGCAAAAAGCGTCAACGATTGCATGCCTTTTTTTGAACAGGCTTCTACAATTTCTCTTGTTTTTTCGACTCCCGCTTTATGGCCAAACGTGCGTTTTTTACCTCGCGCTTGCGCCCATCGCCCGTTACCATCCATGATAATTGCCACATGTTTTGCTGTTTTCATTTGGAATTTTCTTATCCTATACCCATAATCAATGAAGATGCAGGATTCAGCACGTCAATAAGCCATCCTAAAACAACTACGCCGTGTCATTCTATATGAATAACACGGCGCTCTCCAACATCCTGTTACTAGCGTTCTAAATCCATATCCATATAACTAGATTTGCATTAACTCTTTTTCTTTAACCGCTGACATTTCGTCAATTTTGCTGACATGGCTATCGGTAATTTTTTGAACTTCATCTTCTGCCCTATGTAGCTCATCTTCGCTAATCTCTTTCTCACTTTCAAATTCCTTCAGCGTGGAATTTGAATCCCGACGAATATTACGCACTGCTATTTTTGCCGATTCGGCTTCTGAACGTACTATTTTAGTCATCTCCTTTCTTCTCTCTTCAGTCAAAGCAGGAAGTGGAAGTCTGATCACATTTCCAGCGGTATTAGGTGTAATTCCTAAATCTGATTCCATAAGCGCTTTTTCTATCGGTTGCACCATTGCGAGTTCAAACGGCTGAACAACTAAGGTTCTGGAGTCTTGAACAGAGACCGTCGCAGCTTGAGACAAGGGAGTATCTACGCCATAGTATGAAACTGATAAATGAGCAAGCAAGCTAGGATGCGCTCTACCGGTTCGAATTTTTTGTAGGCTAATTCTGAACGACTCTATACTTTTGTCCATTCGGGTTTGAGCATCATCTTTTATTTCATTAATCATGGCATTTACCTTAAATGGTTTCTTGAGCTTACCTTAACTTTATCAAAAATTAACGATAAATACCCGCGATACTTGAAAGTTAACAATGAATTAACGTCCCTTCGCTTTCATGAATAACTGCATTGATCAATGCGTCGGGCTTGTTCAAATTAAACACCCGTATTGTCTTATTGTGATCTCTTGCAAGACAAAACGCGGTTAAATCCATGATTCCGAGTTCCTTAGATAGAGCCTCAGCGTAGGTTAAAGACTCGTACATAACAGCATTAGGATCTTTATTAGGATCAGCGGAAAAGACACCGTCGACTTTAGTCGCCTTTAAAATAACATCGGCCTCTATTTCTATACCTCGTAAACAAGCGGCGGTGTCAGTCGTAAAAAATGGATTACCGGTACCGGCGGTAAAAATCACCACCTGAGAATCCTTCATAAACCTTAGCGCAAAACGGCGATCGTAGTCCTCACAAACGCCGGTAAGTGAAATAGCCGACATGACACGAGTGCCTACTTTGGCTCGCTCCAGCGCATCCTGCATGGCAAGTGCATTCATTACCGTTGCCAACATACCCATATGGTCGCCAGCAACGCGATTCATTCCAGCTTGTGCTAACTTTTCGCCGCGGAAAAGATTGCCGCCGCCAATAACTAAGCCAACTTGGATCCCTTTGCCGACGATTACTTTGATTTCTCCTGCTAATCGGTCTAATAATCTAGGATCGATACCGAACGACTCTTCACCCATAAGGGCTTCACCACTTAACTTAAGAAGTATTCGCTTACTTTTTTTGGTCGGTGCAGAACTCGGCATGTTATATTTTCCTGTAGTTTATTAATGCTCCGTGAGCGTCTGTGATCTTAGACTCATCAAACTAGCCTTTAACTTGTGCCATCACTTCAGCAGCAAAATCGTCTTCGGCTTTTTCGATCCCTTCACCAACTTCTAATCGAATCATGGATGCGATCGATGCTGATTTAGATTTTAATAAATCACCCACTGTCATGGAGGGATCTTTGACAAAAGATTGACCCACTAAACAAACTTCAGCAGCAAACTTACGCATCCGTCCAGTTACCATTTTTTCAGCGATTTCGGGTGGTTTGCCACTAGCAATAGCCTGTGCGGTAAATATTTCTTTTTCGCGGTCATACACATCTGCTGAGATTTCTTCAGGAGTTATAAATTGTGGATTAGTTGCCGCAGCATGCATGGCGATATCTTTAGCCAATTCACCGTCACCACCGTTTAGAGCAACTACAACTCCTATTCTTCCACCATGAATGTAAGTGCTTAATGCGCCATCGCCAGCTTCAACAAATTGGACTCGACGAACATTGATGTTTTCACCAATTTTGGCAATCAAATTAGTACGAGCTAATTCAACCGTTTCACCACTGGACGTTTTAGCAGCATTTAAAGCGGTTATATCTGTAGTTTTATTAACTAATGCTGCGTTTGCAACTTCACTAGTGAACGCCTTAAAACTATCATCACGTGCAACAAAATCAGTTTCACTATTAATTTCTACGATGACTGCAGATTTTGCATCGTCAGATGATTTCGCAACAATGACACCTTCAGCCGCCACTCGGCTGGCCTTCTTTTCAGCTTTTGCTGCGCCAGACTTGCGCATGTTGTCTATTGCTGTTTCGATGTCTCCGTCAGTTTCTACTAACGCTTTTTTGCATTCCATCATGCCAGCGCCAGTTCTTTCGCGCAATTCCTTAACTTGAGAAGCGGTGATCGCCATTTTTTCTCTCCGAAAAATATCTTGAAACCTCAACCGAAAGAGCAAAAGTTTCTTTTTTTAATTAAAACTAAGGGGCCGGAGCCCCTCATTGTAAAACACTTAATCACTCAACCAATAATAAATTAGTAATTGACTGGAACCTAGTAATGGAACTACTCGGAAGCTTCAGCTGCATCATCTTTTTTAGCGGTTGCTTTTTTAGCCGTTGCTTTTTTAGCGGGTGCTTTGGGTGCTTCGTCTTTCTTAACAGTTGCCTTTTTAGCGGTCGCTTTTTTAGCGGGTGCTTTTTTAGCCGTTTCTTCATCAGCAACTTCTTTTTTTGGAGCAGCTTTTTTAGCAGTTGCCTTTTTGGGTACCGCTTTTATTGCTACTTCTTCTTTAGCTTCTTCTTTGACTTCCGTTTTAACTTCTTCTACGTCAGCTTTTTGTTCCACCTTTACCACTACTTTAACTTTCTTTTTAGTAGTAACTTTAACGGTTTCGTCGGCGGCATCCTTATTGGCAGGTGTTTTAGCCTTTTTAGGTGCTTTTTCAGCGACAGCTTCAACAAACTCGTCAGAACTTGCTTCAGGTGTAGTTGCAGTTGATTGACGACCTTCAATAATTGCATCTGCTGCACTAGATAAATAAAGCTGGATAGAACGAATAGCATCATCATTACCAGGGATAACATGATCGATACCATCGGGATTAGAGTTACTATCTACAACCGCAATTATTGGAATGCCCAATTTTTGCGCTTCGGCAATGGCGATATGCTCATGATCTGCATCAATAACAAAAAGAACGTCCGGTAGTCCGCCGATATTTTTGATCCCGCCGATACTCGCCTCTAATTTAGTCATTTCACGGCTAAGTAATAAGCCTTCTTTTTTAGTTAATTTTTCGAATGTGCCATCTTCCGCTTGCTTTTCAAGCTCTTTCAAACGGTTGATAGACTGACGAATTGTCTTGTAGTTGGTCAACATTCCACCTAACCAGCGCTTATCAACAAAGAACTGTTCACAACGAGTTGCTTCTTCTTTGATGATTTTACCCGCTGATCGTTTAGTACCCACAAAAAGAACTTTGCCTTTTCGTGCTGCAACTGAACCTAGGTAGTTAAGTGCATCATTAAACATAGGCAACGAGTGCTCTAGGTTAATAATATGAATTTTGTTACGTGCGCCGAAGATATACGGCTTCATTTTTGGATTCCAGTAACGGGTGCGATGTCCGAAATGCACGCCCGCCTGTAGCATATCACGCATAGTGACTTTTGCCATTGTAAGCTCCTAATTTTGGGGTTAGTCGTCCACTGCCCCCAGATAACAAACCTAAAAAATCCCAGTTAAACTAGAAATTTTCAAGCACCCTGAAATCTGTGTCGAACAGTGTGTGAATTTTGGCTAAATCCGCTCATGTTTCAATGTGAAAGATGATACTTCATTAACTCGGCGCGCTTTATACCATAAATAACAATATAAGGGCAATAAAAATCAGAAATAATCAGTTAATTGTTTGTTGAAGGACTAGTATTATGTTGTTTTAAATCAAGTCGGGCAAGATAACACAATTGACTGTATAACTGTTCGCCCAACTGTGTTCGAGTGAATAACCAAGCGACTTGTTGCTCCTCTTGAATAAACTTCAGTAACGAGAACTCTTGCGTGATCCAGCTTGTATCCATCAGCTCAAGATAACAGACCTTACCGTATTCGCCATGAACTAGCCAATTGTCCCCACTCCAGCAAAGATCATCCTCGAACTCGGTTACTTTTAGATATTGCTCATAAGATTGAGAATAGGAAAAAGCAGAAATTGTTAAAATTACGAGAATGGCGCTTGCGCTTGTTAGTAGGTAGATGCTCGTGAGTAGAACCGCCATATGACCGATAATCAGCAAGTAAAGCAAAAACATATTGGCTTTTATCGGAAAACGGGCGGCTATTTTCATAATGACAGCTTAAGCGATGAACATTTTGTTGCGAATAATCGCAATGATGTTGTGCAGGGTTTGATTTTTACATTTACCGAATCCCATGATCCAAGTGTAGAGATCGGGATCTGCTTCTGTCAATAGATTAACAAACGCCTCTTGCTCCTCCGCGATTAGATGAAGGAAATGCTGTTCTAGGAAAGGTTGTAGTATGACATCTAGCTCTAACATCCCTCTGCGACATTGCCACTGAAGTTTTTTATGCAGATCTGTCGAGGTGGATTCATTCAAATCTATTACTCTTTTAATCGTTCTATTCGCTATGGTCTCACAATCGTAGCTATACCCATAATCAATGAAGATGCAGAATTCAGCAATTACTTAAATTTAAGTTTTAGATCTAACTGTAGTCGCTGGTAATTTGTTTGTTCTAATCGACTTTGGCCCAACTCGGAGTCGATATATCTCAGGCCTAAACTCACATTCTTCCTTATCCCATATCCCGCCTTAAGTGTAATCCCTTTAGCGTCAGAGTTTCCACCAGCAAAATCCGAATCGTTGAACAGCGCAACAACAGAATCCGCGTCAGTATCCAGATAAGCCATGCCAATATCCCAACTACCGGCGTCGTTAACCTTTCCATAGTTAAAACCAAAGGTATAAGCCGTATCAAGCGCGTTGGCTGCAGTGTTTTTGAAATAGTTTCCAAACACAGAAAAAGGTTTGCCACCAAGCCTCGTTGTGTACTCAACAAATAGTTCAGCGATATCAAAATCCGTCGCATAGTCATCATTATCATCTAGGCTGTTGCCTCTCGCTTGACCGTCGAAAAGTGGCTGATTACCCTTTAAATGAGAATAGTTGTAATACCCAGCGCCCAAGGTTAAATTGGATTTATCAGAAACTTTAAAACCACGCATAACTTGTGTACCCAAAAGATAGGTATCAGCTGCCGCTTTTCTTTCCTCTACTGAAAACCCCACAATACTTGCCTGTAGATGACCACTGTCGAATTTTAGCGCTAAGCCTTCAGGGTTCAAGTCGCTATCCCAAAATGAGGAATTTTTACCCGGCCTATAAAAGGGATTTTTCATTTTACCACCCGTTAGCTTAAAAATATCGTTTAGCTGATAATCAAAATACGCGAAATCCAGCCGTAAGTCTTTTGTAGAAAATGCGTCATCGAATGTTTGATTGGTTGAAACCGGATCGTCACCACCAGTAGCTATTCCTAGTGTAAAGCCAATACTCTCATCAATTTTCATTGTAAGTGCAGCTCTTAATCTAACCCGGTTTCTATCACGATCAGCTTTGCCTTGTTGATTAATGATTTCGTACCGCTCTCTAAAATCAGCTTTGAAAGATAAGCGATCGGCTATTGTTTTAGTTGCTGGATGTGTAGATTGTTGAGCTTCATCAGCATTCGAAGAAATCAATACTTTTGGCACGCCGGATAATTCGGAAGGCCTAGCCGCAGTGACAACTTGAGCGTCAGTTGATTCGATTTTCTGCACCCTCAGATTTGATTGACTCTCTAACTTTTCGATCCGTTGGGTGAGCAGCTTAATCTGCTGTTTCAACAACTCGATTTCTGACTGAGACTCAGTGGCAGATACAGACATGCCAAAACTAATTAATATCAGTAAGATCACTTTGGAATGAAAAGTAGATGATATTTTCATGTTTATACCCATAATCAATGAATTTATATTGTTTGAGAATTTTTCGTACTATACGGGATTTTGTTGTGTTTTTTATGACGAATTGATGACAATCAGCGCGAAGATAAATATGGCAATGTTTGAACTAAATCATTTTTTAGGAAAAACGCGATAAACGGGGAAACACGCCTTGAATGTAGAGCCTACACCTAACTCACTTTGAATATCCAAATGCCCACCATAATTTTCCATAATGTGTTTAACAATTGATAAACCCAAACCTGTACCACCCACTTTGTGAGAGCGGCTAACATTAATTCGATAAAACCGCTCTGTCAGTCGCTTAACGTGCTCAGCGGCAATACCTTCTCCATTATCCGACACTTTCAGACAAGCTAGACCATCTTCAGATAGGTTCCAGCAAAGTTCGATAATAGATCCGGTGTCAGAGTATTTGATCGCGTTGCTCAATAAATTTTGGCAAAGACTAAAAAACTCCCGCTCCACGACTTTTATTTTTAGCCCTTTGTCGATGGTAAGGCGAATATCGTGGCGGTTTTTTGCAGTTGTTTTCTTAAGATCTGTCACCATTCGATTAATCAGCAATGGCACATCAACGAGCTCTCCATTGTCTTTGGAAAAACCTTTTTCCTCCAATTTAGAAAGGACCAACAAATCATCCAAAATTCGATCCATGCGAGTTGCTTGTTGATTAGCACTGTTGACTATTTTACTAGCGGACGCCGGTAGATCTTCATCACTTTGCAGAATTTCAAGATATCCAGCAACAACGGTGAGAGGTGTTCGCAACTCATGCGATGCGTTAGCAATAAAGTCTTTACGCATTTTTTGCACTGCTATGCGCTGGCTAATATCCCGAGCAATCAATAATGTTTGATTATCGCCGTATTGAACTTTATTTAGAAGCAAGGTTTTATGCGGATCGATTGGCGAACTAATTTCGAGTTTTGGCTCTACGTAGTAGCTCTTCAAAAAATCCCTGATTGACTCATGGTGTAGAAAGTCGTCATTCGCTTGGTCAGAATCCTGACTAACGACAACACCTAAGATCTCCGCTGCCGCTTGATTAGCCCATTGAATTTCAAGATTTTCATTGAGTACTACTGTAGCATCAGGCAGCGCTTTCATCATTGTTTGATAACGTTTTGCGAGACTCGCCAACTTTTGTTTTCTATCATTATTTTTTTGTTGTACGCGATGTATATGTTGAACGATGAGCGTCCATATGCCACTCGTATCTGGCGCAGATTTTGAGTGGGCTCCGTTTCTTATCCAGCGTTCGAAACTACGCAGTTGCACCATGATCCAAACAATGTAGAGAAGAAAATGAGCGACGATCGGGAATAACCAGTAGCCAGAAGAAAAACCGATAATTAGCGCTGATGCTATTAGCAAAAATATTCGAGTGAACTCTGTTGACCATGCGCTATTCATCGTCAGATAGAGCTAGCGTTTTGCGGCATCTGTAAACATGTAGCCCATTCCTCTAACCGTGGTAAAAAGCTCATTTTTACCTGTCGGTTTAAGAATTTTTCTGAGTCTTAGCATATGAACATCGACGGTTCGTTCTTCCAAATAAACACCTTGCCCCCAAACGAAATCGAGTAATTGAGTACGCGAGTACACCTTGTTCTTATGGCTAAGGAAAAAATTCAACAGATTAAACTCTGTGCCACCAATTTTTAGCGCTTGATTATCAACAAAACATTGCCGTGTCGCTAGATTGAGTTTTAATCCCGCCGCTTCGATGCAATCCCCATTATTTTGGGGTGATGCCCGACGTAACAACGCTTTAATGCGAGCACGAAATTCCTTTATGGCTACCGGTTTGGTCATATAATCATCCGCACCAGTTTCTAACCCTTTAACCTTATCCATTTCTTCCACTCTAGCGGTTAACATCAAGACCGGTATTTCTGCAAGGACTTCATCTTGCTTGAGTCGTTTTATAAACTCGATCCCTGATTCTTCAGGCATCATCCAATCCACCACGAACAGATCGGGGCGATTTTTCACTAGCAAGCTTCTCGCTTGACTGGCGCTCTCCGCTTCAATCACTTGATATTCGTTTTTCTCCAGCGCATAGCGAAGCATTTCCCGAATAGGTTGCTCATCTTCTACTAACATGATTTTGCCTGGCATTATGTTGCTCGTATATTACTATTTAGTGATTGTTCCGATTGGTTAAGCTCTATTTTGTACTAGGTTTATGACAGTTTTATTACATCACTAAAATAACTAGTTTCTCACCCAAGAACAAATGAACCGTGCTAGTAAATCTCAACTCTGGATAAGCGCATCCATCCAGCATTAGTATTTTAATCCTTTTTGACTCATTATGTTAGAAATATGCGCCAGTCTGTTATGCTCTGGGTTCAGTTCAATGTCAACATTCTAATCATGCCAGAATCTAATTATCAAAGCGTAACCAGTATCACCTTCATCGATCTAGTCGGTGTCGGGGTGGCACAATTTTTAAGAGGGCAATTAACCATTAATGCAGATTTACTCGACAAAAACACAGCCAAGCTTGCGGCTCTTTGCAATCACAAGGGACGAATAATCGCTCTATTCCACATTGTAGCGATTGATGATGGTTTTCGCTTAATAATGCCGCGAAGCATTGTTGAGGTAAGCCTTGCTCACATTAAGAAATACGCTGTTTTTTTTAAGTTAGAAGTCATTAATTCTGATGATTCTAATATCTTGGCCTGCATCAGCAAAAAGAAAGAGGAGAAAGACACTAGAGATGGAGTTTCTATAGAAGGATCCAATTTACAGTTAAAATTTGAGAGTTCAGAGATTGCAGACAATTCAACATCCAAGAATGATTTCTTTTGGAACTGGCATTTACTAGAAAATGGTATTCCGTGGCTTACAACAGAAACCGTTGAACACTTTCTTCCGCATAGCTTGAATCTGCCGGAATTAGGTGCCATCGACTTCAACAAGGGGTGTTTTACAGGGCAGGAAGTCATAGCCAGAATGCAATACAAAGGTAAACTTAAACAACATCTACGCGGTTTATCAACATCAAATAAGACGCTTATCCCACCACTTTCTAGCTTAGAGCAATCGAATAAAAAGGTTGCACAAATTGTCTGTAGCGCTGTTCATCCTGATAAGGATCAAAGAGTTTTAGCCGTGGTCAAGGATTCCGCCAATAGTGATAAAATATTCCAGTTGAATCTAAAAAATGCTTCTATACTTGAGTTAGAGATAATTCCCTAAGATACCAACATTTCGAGATTACCAAATATGAGCCTAGAGCAAGAATTCCTCAATGAACTTGTTGATGCTATAAAAAACGACCGATTAACCCTGCCAACTTTACCAGAAGTCGCCTTAAAAATAAGGGATGTTGCCAATGATCCAGAAGTTAATTCAAACGCTTTAGCATCTGTTATAGGTCAAGATGTCGCTCTTACTGCCAGAATTATAAAGGTGGCTAACAGCCCTCTTTTAAGAGGAGCAATCACGGTTGATAACCTTCAATTAGCCATTACCCGAATGGGGATCAGTTTTATCAGAAATCTTGCTACTGGACTAGCTATGGAACAAATGTTTCAAGCAACACACGATATAGTCGATCAACGACTTAGAAAATCGTGGGAACACTCTTTAGAAGTCGCTGCGATTAGTCACGTGCTCGCAAGTAATTTTACTAATTTAAAACCTGATCAAGCCACCCTAGCGGGGCTAATTCACCAAATCGGTGTGCTACCTATTCTAACCCTTGCAGAAGAAAATCCTGAGATCCTTGAAAAAGAAGCTGTGCTAGATAAAATTATCGATCGATTACAGGGTCGGATAGGAAGAGCAATTATGAAAGAATGGGAATTTCCACAGGAGCTTTTGGATGTCCCTTCAGGTTGCTTGGATTTCACCAGGCAATCGGATGGCCATGGGGCAGATTATGTGGATGTAGTGACCGTAGCTAAAATCCAAAGCTACACAGAAGACACAACGCCCTACCCTGATTTAGATGCCTCTACCGTGCCAGCCTTTGCCAAGCTAGGATTAGCAGGCGGAACAGAATTCCATTTAGTCGATTCTATCGCCGAAGATGTTGACAACGCAAAAGCAGCATTTGCATAGTTTCCATTACCACTTTGCATCACGGTAGAAAGACTAAACGACCTTCTAAATTATCCAACACTTGATCCTCAGTAATATACTGAGGCCTAAATTTACCGTTGGAATAGTCAAGCGCTTGATCATCATAATGTTTATCGCCAGCTACGCCCGACTGCCCTGTGGGCAAGATACCCCAACTGTTCTCAATATCACCGAAATCAATGATTCTTCTTGTTGATGGTCCCATGGTAATTTTAAAACCGTCTCCCTCCTCTTTAAGTCGGGCATTGTTGATAGTCTCCATTCCCTGATTTATTGGAAAAGGCCCTACATTAAATAACATATCTAATGGTTTTTGTTTTCCAAGCGGATGCTCATAGACAACCGTAGCTTCGTTTTTCCAGCTCCAGCTCTGCAAGTTAGTTCCGTGCTTAATATTCAAAAAAGCAATCGCTTTTTTCCAAGCTAACAAAATCAGCTGATCTCTAGTTTCCGTTTCATCTGTGTTTCGATTGTTCCACCAAGGTGATTCTTGGTTGGGCAGTAATCGCCAAATACTCCTTGCCATCAAAAACGAAAATTGGAAACCTGGGTAAAACTTTTCGCCAAGCTCATCTTGCATGGCAAGTTTCATGAGATTCATGCGAAAGCGGGTTTGTATGGTTGCGCCTTGTTGATCAGGTCGATAACTCCCATCCCAATTTCTGTAGATTTCAAGAGCCTTATTTTCAATCTCTGAAAGAGACGTTGCCTCCCTCTCTAAAACTGGAACCGCTATCTTTTGAAACAACAAACCTGTTTTCGATTGACTATCTACAAGCATCTTTTTCATAAACTCGGGAGTCAGTTTTTTCTGCTGGGCAAGCAACTCAACAATACGTCTGGCACGATCGGTTGGCGCATAATAACCAGGAACTAGTCCATCACCCATATCCGCGGGTTGATTATTGGATGAATACAAAACGCCACTCGCTGGATTAGTTTTTTGCGGGTTATGAGAGAAATCATAGTAGCCAAGTATGTCATCTTTACCGCTTGAGCCGTCCAGTAACATTTTGCTGTTTACATGCGTAGGTCTGATAGGTAGTTTGGCCGACGCCCACCAACCAATATCGCCTTGCGCATTTGTGAACATTAGATTGAGCCCTGGGGCATGAATCTTGGAGGCAACTTCCGCGGCTTGCTCGAGTGTTTTGATCTTGGGTAATTGATAAAAGCCCTCCATTATTTGGTTATCCGTATTTTTAAATGCCCACCAAAGCGACACTGGATGTTTAATTTCAGAAACAGCATTAGTAACGCGCCTGTTGTCTTGATAAATCGAATTAATAATGGGCCCGTGGCGGGACTCTCTCACCTCAAACAACAAAGAATCTTGTCCTTTAACTTTAATAATCTCAATTCGAGAATCAAATGCTGCCCAATGGTCAATTACCCAATATTGGTTTGGGTTTTTAGGATTGATTTTTTCCACATAAAGATCCATGTCATCATTCTCAAACATGGTAAGGCCCCACGCGATATCGCGATTAAATCCTAGTTGGGCGAATGGAGTAAGTGCCAAAAAATGTCCATATATGTCAATCTTATCTGATTTTAGTTGAGCTTCGTACCAGATGTTAGGTTGACTATATCCAATGTGAGGGTCGTTAACTAACATAGCTTTTCCTGACTGAGTTCTAGATGGTGAAATCAACCAGCTGTTGCTCCCATGAAATAAAGGTGTACCCGTAAGTTGTTGCAAGATATTGCTGACCTTTTGACTAATTATTTTGGTCTCCATCGCATCAACTGGGATCTGTTCGAAGCCAGGGGTATATTCGATACCCAAATCAACCAGATAGTCTCTACCCAGGGCTTTTGAAAGATGATCCACTAGCGGGTCATCTTTTAATCCGAATGCAAAGGAAAAAGCCATGTAGCCAGCGACTGATGCAATGTCTTCTCTGGTATATAGGTGCTCCGGAAACCCTAGCAACTCAAATTCAATTGGACGCGTACCATTTTTAACATATTCATTGATCCCTGCCAGATAGCTATCCGTTGTTGCGAATAAATCTTGATTACCTCGTTTTTCCATAGCCGCTAGCCATCTTTTGGAATACCCCTGCAATCCGAGTGTGCGGAATAGTTTGTCCACATCGAGCAGTTTCTCACCGAATATCTCGGCTAATCGACCTTGGGATAATCTTCGAAGCATTTCCATTTGAAATAATCGATCTTGCGCATGGACATAACCGAATGCTCGATAGAGATCGCCATCATTTTCCGCTGTGAGGTGAGGAATCCCGTAATTGTCGAACAGAACTTGTACCGGTGCACTCAAACCATCCAATATTAATTCACCGTCCCTTTGAGGGATTTTACTTGAGAAGTAAAAATAACCTGAAATAGCCATTAACAGTAAAATGATAAGGATCGAAATTAATGTCTTTTTGAGCATTATATTGTTTAACCTACTTTGTTTTTGTATTTTTTTAACTATTCAAGCAAATGCACGCTGTCTCCTTCCGCTATTACCTACATGTCTCTTTGGCGCATGCAGTCCATCCTTGGACATCGCACCACCGACATCCATGTCTCTTTGGCGCATACAGTCCATCCTTGGACATCGCACCACCGACATCCATGTCTCTTTGGCGCATACAGTCCATCCTTGGACATAAAAAAACCCTCTGATTAGAGGGCTTTCTACTCATTCTTTCTTTATTAGATGATCAC
>Ga0256847_1001016_pt1 | contig 15451 bp, 12 predicted proteins | sample TeddybearmetaG_FD_189099 | JGI IMG/M metagenome (GOLD analysis project Ga0256847, IMG submission 189099) | Hydrothermal vent microbial communities from East Pacific Rise, Pacific Ocean - Teddybear | ecosystem: Environmental > Aquatic > Marine > Hydrothermal vents | place: Pacific Ocean: East... | reverse complement strand
TCGTAAACCAGATAACGAGGTATTACAGCTTGTGTGCCTGGGTTCACATAGTGAACTAGGTTTGTAATTTTGGCAGAATTTTTAAGCTGATTGAATACAACCATCAACTTCCAAAAAAATTATCATGATAACAGTCTATTTTGTACAACATGGGATAGCAAAATCCAGTGAGGTTGATGAGGCACGCCCTCTTTCAGACTTAGGTTCAAACCAGACCCATAAAATAGCGGTTACACTGAAAAACAGTCAAATTGAAATAGATAAGATTTGTCACAGTGGAAAACTACGCGCTGAACAAACAGCGTCAATTTTTACGAAAGTTTTAGGCGTTAACGAGACCTGTGAAATTGAAGGATTGAAACCAAATGATGAACCTTCGATACTGATTGATCAGATCAAGCATGATGCAGTTTTATATGTGGGCCATTTACCTAATATTCAGGCCGTTGTTTCAAAAATTTTATCTGGAGGCAATAGTAGTAATCTGGTGAAATTTGAAAATTCAGCTATTACCTGTGTTGAAATGGAAGAGAATCATGCTAGCCTGAAATGGTTTATTACACCCAGCGTTTGTCCGTAAAAAAGCTTGCTCAAGAGGCTCTCAATATTGAGTTTTGCCTGAAGTGAAATTTTAATACGAGTGCCCTTAAGGAAAGTTTTTAATTTCAATTTTACTGTTTTTATATTCTTCGTTGCCGGGCGCTAGTTTCAATGCTTGCTCTATGGCTTCAAACGCCAGTTTTTTTTTACCCTGTTTGGCCCGTGCATAGGCGAGGTTATTCCAGGCTTCCGGCCTGTCCGACTGTAAAAGCGTGGCGGCAATGAATGCGTTTTCCGACAAGCTATAATCACGCAAAACATAACTCACATTCCCTAAACCCATTTGCAGAATGTAATTTTCTGGCCAACGATTTAAACCGGTTTGATAAGCGATTAAGGCCGATTCAGTTGAAGTGCTAGATTCCAGCGCTATGGCCGCTTTAATAAACTGATCCTGATTTGCGGTTACTGGCATAACATCAGGTGGAACTACTACGACGGACCAGTAATCTGATCTCTCCCAGGTTCGTTCAAATACAGAAAAAGGTCGTATCAATCGTTTAATTTCACCAGAGCGCAAGATAATCTGCTGTTTTTGCAGGTCATATCCTATGACCACGGCATAGTGCCAGAACGGATAGGCTTCAAGCCCCAGGTTTTGCATCACCAAAATTGGGTTCCCATTAGCCACTTCTCGTAAAATCGACTCCAATTTTCCATCCTGCTGAATGGCCAGACGTTCGAATTGTTTTGTTGCCGCCAGCATTTCAACCTGTAATGTTCCTTTCAGTTCAGGAATATAAACCAGCGGCAGTAACTGCTCAGGTGTCGTTTGAATCCGGTGAAAGTTGATGACTGTGGCTAAAGCCGCTGGCCCGCACTGGTAATCACGTTGGGCATAAAAAGGGACGGATTCCAGCTCCACTTTGGCAGGGATAGCAGGTGGGTTTTGTTCTAGTTGAAGTGTTTGTGATGGGGTAGCGCAGGCAGATAACAGGCCAGCCACCAGCAACACAGCTGCCCAACGGCAGCTGTGTTCGAAATAAGACATTTAGTCGATTAATTCATAGGTCGGATAAATGGAAATATATCCGTTGCACCGAGAACATCGGTAATTATAAACACAATAAAGAGAAGCAGTATTACGCCACCAGCACCAGCACCAGCAGGTAATTCACTGATCTTCTCAGAGATTTCAATGACTTGAGCATCACTCATCATTTCAACTCTTACTTTTGCCTGCTGCTGATCAATGCCCAGATCAACCAACTGTTTTTCAATGCCTTGTCGGATAAGTTTCAGATCCATCAGCATTGCGCTATCATTTAATAAACTTTGCGTCCCGACCATGCCAGCATTCACTGGCTGCTGAAGCCCGAGCATCAAACATAAGGACAAAAAGGCCGAAAGTAATATAGGACGGGTTCTAAACATACATATCTCCTGAATTGGATTTTGTTGAATTTAATCAGTATTTATCACAGCCGATTACCCAGCATCGACCGTAAGGCTTTTTAATCGCCACCCTTGACACATTTTACAGCAAGCTTCCGCACTTTGTAAAAAATAACCATTTCATACCTGGATTTTTTCAACATCCTGGCCTTCCTGCTTTTTGTCACTGGCAATAAGAATAGGCGGCAGGAACAGAAAATCAGTAATGAGTGCAAATACGATAGCAATTACGGTTAAAACGCCCATAGAATAATTAACATAAAATCCCGAAAACGCGAGTACTGAAAAACCAGCAGCCAATGCGATAGAGGTGATCAAAATTGCAGCACCTACCGTATGAAATGCAAACCTTACTGCGGCTTCTGACTGCATGTTTTTCTCTTTTTTAGCACGCAGATATTTAGTCAGGAAGTGAACCGTATCATCGACGACTATACCCAGTGAAATCGCGGCGACAACCGCGACTGCAAGACCAATTTCGGCCTGCAGATAACCCCATAATCCAAAGGCAAGAATGGCGGGGAAAAGATTTGGTATTAAGCTTAATAAACCATACCTAACACTACCCAGGGCAAAAACCAGAATGAGAGAAATCAAAACCAGGGCCATGGCTATTCCTTTCAGCATACTATCAATATTTCGACTTGAAATGTGCGCAAAAACTACCGACAACCCAGTACCATAGCTAAACATACTGGGTAAGATATTCTGTTTCATCCAGGCTCTTGCTTTTTCATCCAGCTGGCGAAGTTTTTTTGCTGACGTTCTTTTCATGATGACGGTCAATCTTGTTTTTGACTTGTCAATATCAATGCGATTATTCAGATCCAGCCCGTAAGGCAGAGACATTTCATATAACAGTAAATACTGCGCAGCCAACTCGGATGAACCGGGCACAGAATAAAAAGACGGGTCGTCAGCATTCATATTACGGTTAAGACGTTTCATGGTGTCGGCGAAAGTCGCCACCGTCATCACATCGGGCTGCTGTTCAAACCATTGACCCAGCCTGTCCAGATCTGCCAGGTACTGTGGCGTGGTGATGCCTCCGGACTGTCCGGAGCTGATGGAATATTCAATAATATCCAACCCGGTAACCGCTTCGCTGGCAATAAGCTCTGTATCCTGTCGAATGGTATAAGATTGATCCAGGTATTCGATAAAATTATCATTCAGTTCAATGCGAAATAAACCCGCTGAAATTATCACCATCAGCACACTGATACCTATCAGTAGAATTTTCCGATTGTGGATGACAAAGTTTGCAAATCGATCACTCAAAGTGGCCTTATTCACCTGGGATGCTTTAATCCGTACCGGCAACACCGCCATAAGAGCAGGCATTAACAGCACAGAAAATATAAATGCCGCCAATACTCCAACTGCAACAATATTACCGAGTTCTCGAAAGGGAGGAACGTCGCTGGTGTTCATGCTGAGAAAACCAATTGCCGTGGTCAAACTGGTGATAAACACCGGCTTTAAATTAATCCGTAGCGACTCCATAATGGCTGGATGTTTATCCATGCCCTGACGCATTTCTGCAAACATTGTCGATAGAATATGCACGCTGTCTGCCACTGCCAAAGTCATGATAATGACCGGCGCTACTGCCGTTGGCGAAGTGATCATAATACCCAGATGCCCCATCAAACCCATCGCCACTACAGTCGATAAACCGATCACTAACATGGTGACAAATGAAGCAGCAAGGGAGCGCAATAATAAACCAACACCTATGATGATTATCAGATACATCAGTGGCACCAGTGTCGCGCTATCGTCCTGGCTTACCTGGCTGAAAGCCTGGTCAAAAGGGACCGAACCGGTCAGTAAAAAGTTGTGGTCCGGGTAGCGTTGTTTGAATTGGCTGAGCAAATCTTCAACATAGCTGACCACCAGAGGCACTTCATCCAGTGACTCTCCAGGTTTTAAAAGGTTGATATTAATACCCGCCAGAGAACCCTGTGGATTGATCAGATGATTTACCAGAGCGTGTTCATTCAGCACAGTATTTCTGATGGATTCAATTTTCTGATCATTTAGATTGTCCGTATCCGCAACAAGATCATCAACCGCCAGATCATCACCATGGACCTCCATATGCTGGAAATTGGTGATTGAATCTACCCGGTTGGAAAATGGAATTTGCCAGCAAGCTTTGGTTAGTTCTCGAAGAATGCCCAGCGTAGTTTTATTGAAGATGTCACCCGTTACGGGGCGAAGCGCTATGTATATGTTTTCGTTTTTGGTGAAGGTATTTTCAAGTTCTTCAAGAGCGATTAACTGTGGATTGGAGTCACTAAAAAAAACTCGGCTGTCTGGATTGAAAGCAAGGTTTTTTAGCCCCATTGCCAGCAATGTTGTTACTAATAAACTGCCCGCAATGATCAACCAGCGGAAACGAATAACAGGATAGAAGCTGTCTTTAGTGGTAAACATGAAACAGTTTACTATTAGCTATATTCCGTAATATTGAATTGTAGCAGGGGGTTGTTCAGTCCTGAGAATCGCTTGAAGTCGAGACATACAACATCTCATCAAAGCTATATAACATGGTTTTCAGCGGTGTGAAGCGGAATAAGATTCCAATCAAAACACCCAGCGAATTGGCCAGAGCATCCTGACTATCGGCAACACGATAACCAACAAAACCCTGGGCATATTCAAGTATCACCCCAAAAATAATCAGACCGATTACGATAAGTATTAGAGACTGGTCATTCTTTTTTATCAGGCAAAACCAACCAGACAGAATCAAATAAGTCACTAAATGTTGTACCTTATCACTGGTACCTACATCAGGTGCCGGCGTCAGAGATAATACTGCTACAATCACTAACATCACGTAGCCCAGAATAATCCAGGCCTGGTGTAGTTTTAGATCAGCTTGCGTAGATTGACTGGGCTGCGACAATGGAAACTCCTAGATTAATATCGGCCTTCATATCTGCCAGAACTGCTTCTAGCGCTGACAGGCAGAATATCACATTCTCAGCACGCGCACTATTTCCCATCAAACCGATACGCCAAACCTTGCCCGCCAATGCACCCAGCCCACCGCCTATTTCCAGATTAAACTCATCCAGTAAACGAGAACGCACTAATGCTTCATCTACATTCTGCGGAATATTAACTGCATTTAATTGTGGAAGTCGTGCTGATTCCATGACAGCAAAACCTAATCCCATTGCTTTCAGACCGGCTTTTAGCGCATTGTGGTGCAGCTGATGTCGTTTCCAGGAATTCTCAAGGCCTTCGTTGCGCAACATCACTAACGATTCGTGTAAACCATAAAGCGCATTGACCGGAGCCGTATGGTGGTAAGAACGTTTTGCGCCTTCTCCCCAATAACCCATCACCAGATTCAAGTCCAGAAACCAGCTCTGCACTTTTGATTTTCGGTTTTTAATTTTGTCGACCGCTTTTTCACTGAAGGTAACCGGAGAAAGTCCCGGTACGCAGGACAAGCATTTCTGTGTTCCCGAATAGACAGCATCCAGCCCCCATTCATCAACCAGCAATGGCGTCCCAGCCAGTGAAGTTATGCAATCAGCGATGACCAGGCAATCGTTTTTATGCGCAATTTCCCAGATCGATTTAGCATCAGACTGAGCGCCGGTTGATGTCTCTGCATGCACAAACGCCACTATTTTCGCGTCTTTGTTTTCGTTCAGGCTTTGCTCAAGTTTTTCAAGATCAACCGGTTTGCCCCAGTCGTCCTGGACGGTAACTGCAATGCCACCTGATCGTTCGACATTTTCCTGCATGCGGCCGCCAAAAACACCATTCTGACAAACGATTACCTTGTCTCCCGGCTCAACCAGATTAACAAAACAGGTTTCCATACCAGCAGAACCCGGCGCAGAAACTGGAATGGTCAACTCATTATCGGTCTGGAAAGCGTATTGCAACAGCTTTTTCACTTCAGTCATCATCTCGACAAAAGCCGGATCAAGATGACCGATGGTTGGTCGTGCCAGCGCTTGCAAAACGCGTGGATGAACATTTGAAGGGCCGGGACCCATTAAAGTTCGCAGCGGAGGATTGAAAGAATCAGGCATGGCTTTTCAAATTTTAAAAAACCGTAGTTTACTTATATGGTGCGTCGAGTAAATAAACAAATTCGCGAATCTAGACATAGTATCGCAAAAAATAGCACAAACCCTGTGGATTCAGGGAATTGTTCCCGCTTTAGTAACTTTTATGACTGAATTCGGGAAATTGCATTAACTCATCAATTCTTTCATTGCTGCGCCAATTTTGGAAGGCGAATCAACAGTTTGCACACCGGCCGCCTGCAAAGCAGCAAATTTTTCGGTCGCTGTACCCTTGCCACCTGCGATAATAGCACCCGCATGCCCCATGCGTTTACCGGCAGGAGCAGTTACGCCAGCAATATAAGACACCACTGGCTTGGAGAAATTTGACTGGATATATTCTGCCGCCTCCTCTTCTGCCGTACCACCAATCTCTCCAACCATGACAACGCCTTTGGTCGCAGGATCCTGCTCAAATAATTCCAGGCAATCGATAAAACTCATTCCGTGGATGGGGTCGCCACCAATACCGATACAGGTTGTCTGTCCCTGACCGTTTTGAGTTGTTTGATGGACAGCTTCGTAGGTCAGGGTTCCAGAGCGAGAAATAATCCCAATGATGCCAGCCTGATGGATCGCGCCAGGCATGATACCGATTTTGCTTTCTCCCGAGGTAATAATGCCCGGACAATTCGGGCCAATTAAATAACTGTCGGTCCCGGTCAGAGCAGCTTTTACTTTCAGCATATCCTGCACCGGAATATGTTCGGTGATACAAACGATTACTCGTATACCTGCATCAGTCGCTTCGAGTATGGCATCGGCGCAAAATGGCGCTGGCACATAAATCATGGTTGCTTCTGCACCGGTTTGTTTGACTGCATCTGCCACAGTATTGAACACAGGCAGATCAAGATGGGTTTGACCACCTTTTCCCGGTGTTACGCCGCCGACCATTTTGGTACCGTAGGTTATGGCCTGCTCAGAGTGAAAAGTCCCCTGTTTCCCAGTAAATCCCTGACACAGAACTTTGGTTTCTTTATTAACCAGGATACTCATTTTGCACCTCCGATCGCAGCAACGGCTTTCTGAGCGCCATCCTGTAAATCTTCTGCCGAGATAATGTCCAGACCACTACTCGCGAGCAAAGCCTTGCCCTGATCGACATTGGTTCCTTCCAGTCTTACCACAACCGGAATCTTAAGACCTATCGTTTCGACCGCTTGTATAATGCCTTCCGCGATCAAATCGCAGCGAACTATGCCACCAAAAATATTGACCAGAATTGCCTGGACTTTATCGTCCGAAACGATCAGCTTGAATGCTTCAGCTACCTTTGCTGCCGTCGTACCACCGCCGACATCAAGAAAATTAGCAGGATCTCCACCCTGTAGTTTAATTTCATCCATGGTTGCCATCGCCAGACCTGCACCATTAACCATGCAACCGATATTACCGTCCAGAGGAACATAATTGAGTCCGTGTGAATCAGCCTCAAGTTCACGTTCATCTTCCTGGGTTTTATCCTGTAGCTTAGCCATTTCAGGTTGACGATAAATCGCATTATCATCCAGCCCAAGTTTGGCATCCAGCGCCAACAGGTCGCCCTGTTTGGTCACAATTAATGGATTGATTTCAACCAGACTGACATCGAATTGAGTGAAAAGCTTGAGCAAACTCGACATGATTTTACCCAGCTGTTTGATCTGATCTGCCGTCAAAGAAAGGCCAAATCCAAGCTGACGAATTTGATAAGGCTGTAATCCTGCAGCCGGGTCAACCGCCACTTTGAGAATTTTTTCAGGTGTATTGGCTGCGACTTCTTCTATGTCCATACCACCTTCTGCAGAAGCCATGAACACAATACGTTTGCTGGCACGGTCGATCAACATGCCAAGATAAAATTCTCGATCAATATCAGATAACGACTCCACCAGTACCCGATTGATCGGCAAACCGGCAGCATCGGTTTGATGCGTCACCAGTTTTTGCCCGAGGTATCCTTTGACAACATCCTGAAGCTCCTGCTCACCTTCAACAATTTTGACGCCACCCGCTTTGCCGCGACCACCAGCATGCACCTGCGCTTTTACTATCCAACGATCACCACCCAGTTTTTTACTGAGACCCAGTGCTTCATCAACACTGAAGACCCCGTCACCGTCAGGAACTGGAATAGAAAACTGTCGAAATAACGCCTTTGCCTGATGCTCATGCAGATTCATTTTTTGATCCTTAAATGCAATAGAGATTTGTTAGATTAATTTTTTATAGCTTTGCGCCTGGTAAAGCTGGGCGTTTGTTCTTGTAGAGAATAGCGCATAGACTAGTGTTCTATCAATACGATATTTGCCTTTATAAAATTATGTTCATTCGACTCATCCTGCTTTTTGTTATTGTCCTGTTTATATTGTGGATGATTAAACGCATTTTTTCATCGTCAGAATCAGATGTCCAATCTGAAAACCCGGACGAATCAGAGAACATGCTGCCGTGCCATTATTGCGGCACTCACATTCCTCAATCTTCTGCGATAAAATCCGATAATAAGAGCTATTGTTGCCAGGAACATGTTGAACTCGATCACTAATACTCCAACAACATTGTAATGACAGGATCAGTTGGTTTGTCAGCGTTCATGGCAAGGCGCACCTCGCGGGCAATGGCCGCTCCCTTGGCAAGAGGCGCAACGCAGTCCATGGGCGCTGACAAGCCAACCCGAAGGGCGTTCCCGTGGTGTCCCGCAGCCGCGTTCCGGTGCTGGTCAAGGGAAGGGCCATTGCCTGCACACCGCGCCTTGCTGCGAAACACCACGGGAACGCTGAACCCACCAATACAATGTTGTTGGAGTACTAGGAGCCTGTCCGAGAATAGAAACCTACTGCGGAAAATCTGTATTGGTCAGATTTTCCGCTCATTTTCGGTCAATAGCACTACTATTATCCTCAAATGATCAAAAAATCTGACTCAATCCAGCCTCCCCTCGCTACGGCTTCTATTCTCAGACAGGCTCCTGGCCTGGATCGTCGGTTAACAAACTCGCGCTCCAATAACTGGACTTCGTTGCGATTATTCAATATCTATCGCCTTAGTTTGACGACGATATTTTTTAGCCAGAGTTTTGTCGCCAACTCGCCGCTGTTAAATATCAATCACCTTGGCATCTATTCCTGGGCCAGTTTTAGTTATCTCATTATTTCACTGTTATCACTCCTGACTTGCTGGATTGAACGCAGGGGTTACAACTACCAGGTTCAGATATTCGTCTATACCGACACCATTCTGATCATTTTACTGATGCATTCTTGCGGTGGCATCACCAGTGGACTTGGCATGTTATTAATTGTCTCTATTGCCGCTACCGGTTTGTTAGGCAGATCACCTCAAGCAGTGATATTTTCATCTCTGGCTACATTGGGTTTGCTGGCAGAATATCTCTACTCGACGATAAACATTTCCAGCTATAGCGGTAGCTCGACTCAGGTAGGCATACTAGGCGCAACTTTATTTGTAACCGCCATCATCACGCAAAAATTAAAAACCAGCGAAGTACTGATTCAACAAAAAGAAATGGCATTTGCTAATCTAACTGCGCTCAATGAACAAATATTACAAAATATGCAGGCGGGAGTGATAGCACTGGATGAATCGGGTCAGGTTCAACATATCAATAATACTGCCTTGAAAATGCTGCAAATCATCCACAAACCACCATTTTCACTGAAATTATATCATCCAAAAATTCTTCAACTACTGGAGAGCTGGAGGTTGGCATCACAGCAAAATTTGACCTACCTGCCATCAGAGACCGGCATTAAAAATATTCAGATCAATTTCCGTCGACTTGAAAGCCGAGCCCAAAAGGGAACATTGATCTATCTAGATGATATCTCTACACTCAAGGACGAAATGCAGCAGGCCAGGCTGGCTTCTCTGGGACACCTGACCGCCAATATTGCCCATGAAATCCGTAACCCGTTGAGTGCAATTTCTCACGCTGCTCAATTGCTGTATGAAAATAAGGAGCTTGCCGAAAGTGACAGCCGATTGAGTGAAATCATTCAACATCATTCAGACCGCATCAATAATATTATTGAAAATGTTCAGAGTATTTCACGTGGAAGCGATGCAATAGTAGACCGTATCAAACTGGCTGACTGGTTCGATCATTTCATTCAGGAATTCTGCCAGTCTGACAATGATCTTGAGTCTATCGATTTCACCATTAGCTGCCCTGAAGCTGTTATCGAATTTGATAGCGTACATTTCAACCGTATCCTGACAAATCTGTGCCAAAATTCACGTATCCACGGTGACTGCACCAAACCATTGCATATTCATGTTACCGAGCAACCCGAAAATCAAATCAATATAGAAGTGGCTGATGAAGGCCCGGGTATCAATGAACAGGAACTGGATAAGCTATTTGAACCTTTTTATACCACCAGTTTTCATGGCAGCGGATTAGGCCTGTATATTGTCAATCAACTGTGTGAGCTTAATGATGCCAGCATCTCTGTTTTCAACAATGATTACCAGGGCAGCAGTTTTCAGTTAACCATAAAAGCCATAAAATTATGAGCAAACAAAAAGTCCTTATTGTTGACGACGAGCCGGATATTCTGGAACTTCTGGAAATTACGCTTTTACGAATGGGGCTTGAAGTCAATAGCGCAGAAGATTTTACAACGGCGACCCGATTATTGAAATCAGGTAATTTTAACCTGTGCCTGACCGACATGAAATTACCTGACGGTGATGGAATTAGCCTGGTAGAACACATTCAGCAACTTTATCCTGCCATTCCTGTAGCAGTCATCACCGCGCACGCCAATATGGAGTTGGCCATCAAAGCCATGAAATCCGGCGCGTTTGATTTTGTCTCCAAACCCGTGTCCCTGGAAAAACTGCGCAACCTGGTTGATCAAGCTCTAAATGTCACCAAACCATCTGGGAAATCAACTAAAAAAGGTAGTGTCAGCGATAACCCGTTCCAAATTATCGGTGAGTCGCCAATCATGACCCAACTCAAACAATCGATCAGTAAGTTTGCCCGATCTCAGGCTCCTGTATTTGTTCAGGGTGAGTCTGGTACGGGAAAAGAACTGGTCGCCAGGCAAATTCATCTCCAAAGTGCGCGCTGTGAAAGTCCTTTCATCGCTGTCAACTGCGGTGCGATACCCAGCGAATTAATGGAAAGCGAACTCTTTGGTCACCTCAAAGGCAGTTTCACCGGTGCAATTGCCGATAACCAGGGCCTGTTTAGAGCGGCCAATGGAGGCACCTTGTTCCTCGATGAAATCGCCGATCTGCCTCTCGCCATGCAAGTTAAATTACTCCGCGTCATTCAGGAAAAAACAGTCCGATCTTTGGGATCACAACAGGAAGAAACCATAGATGTACGCTTCATTAGCGCGTCGCACAAAAACCTGGAACAGATGGTCAATGAAAACAGTTTTCGTCAGGATTTGTATTATCGAATTAATGTTATCGGTGTGACCGTACCGCCGCTTAATGTAAGGTCCGAAGACATACCGGAACTTTGCGACTACATGCTACAAAAGCACAGCGAACAGATGGGCGAACAAATTTCATTACAGGCTGAAACTCTTAAGACATTGATGAAATATTCTTTCCCCGGAAATATTCGTGAGCTGGAAAACATTCTCGAACGTGCCTGTGCACTGTGTGAACAAAATCAGATAACCGTATCAGATCTTCAACTACCTGAAGCGGTTGAACAAGACGGTGCAACCAATAATCTAAATCAACAAACCCAACAGAGGGAAAAACAGGCATTACAACAGGCATTGGAGTTAAACCACTGGAACCAGTCAGCCGCCGCCCGCCAACTTGGTATCACATTGAGGCAATTGCGTTACAGGGTAGAAAAATTCGAAATATAAATGAAAATAGCAAATTCGTAGGTTGGGTTGAGGCACGAAACCCAACAAAACCTGAGATAACTACTCTAAATCATTTACTCACACACCTAAATGTTAAATAAGCACCTCACCATATTTTAAAAGAATATCGCCCTGGTTCATGTTGGGTTTCTTGCCTCAACCCAACCTACAAACGGCAAAACCAGATAAACTGTACAAATCCGCCGACACAAAACGTACAAAAATTGTTAAAACTTGACAAAATTGTCAAAGCTTTCTGTCAATTTGCTTTAAATATTTCCCCGGGCTAGCTTATAAAATCTGTAAAGCTTTGATATATAAGCATTTAAATTATTTTCAGCAATCTGGCACAGTAGCTGCTTTAATTAACACATGATCGGCAACAGCCTATTCATATTGGCTTCGGCTTTATTCACTAACAACATAGGTAACAAATAATGACAAAATTTCAAAAAGCGCAACAAGGCTTTACACTCATCGAACTGATGATCGTAGTAGCCATTATTGGTATTCTGGCTGCCATCGCGATTCCACAGTATGCGGATTATACACAGCGTACTAAACTCTCCGGTGGTCTCCAGGGTATTGCATCTTATAAAACTGCGGTTGGCCTATGTTTTCAGACTGAAGGAGCTTTAGCTAACTGTGACGCTGGCGCAAATGGAATTCAAAATAATATTGCTGCCGGTGATGATGGTGCTACTATCAACTATGTCGATCAGGTAACTGTTCTTGATGGTATTATTACTGTAGCTACTACTGGTTTGGCAGTTGATGGTGTTACATTACTTGATATTATATTGAATCCAACAGTATCTGCTCTTGCAGGTGATGCAGCACTAAACTTCGTACTTACCGGCGCCGGCTGTACTGAAATAGGACGTTCTATTAACTGTGATGGTAACTAATAGCTAACTAGTTAGTAGGCAACAAAAACAGACAGGCTCTCCGGGGCCTGTTTTTTTATGCGTGATCCATAATTTCCACTTCAAATTCTACAAATCCAACTTTGTAGGTTGGGTTGAGGTACGAAACCCAACAAAACAAGATAAAATACACACCATCGATTTCAAATCCCGGTATCCAAAAAGTACAGTTTCGTCCGTATACTTGTTATAAATCATCACGGCTGTTGTTGGGTGAAGTACCTCAACCCAACCTACGGTGCTTTGCACCATTCACAATTTTCACTTCTAATTCTACAAATCAACATATTTATAATATACTCACACCAGCCAGACAAAATTCTTCTAATAACAGGCAGTTAATAAGCATATGGTCGAAACCACCAGCCCACCACTTTCCGGTATTGCTCGTCGACTGGTACAGGACAAACACCTGGATCACGAAAGCGCAGTAAAGGCGATAGCAGACTCAAGAAAGAAAAATATCTCGTTCATGAGTTACCTGGTTAAACAAAATCTTGTGCCTGCAGCCACTGCGGCTATGGCAGCTTCCAGTGAGTTCGGCCTGCCCGTCTTTAATCTCTCTGTTTTTTTACCCGATGAGAAAGTGCTTTTACTGGTAGATGACAAGTTAATCAATAAACATCAGGCTATTCCGTTGTATAAACGTGGTAATAAGCTGTTTGTTGCCATATCAAACCCAACTAACACACAAGCGCTTGATGATTTTAAGTTTAATACCGGCCTCGCCATTGAGGCGGTTTTGGTTCAGGAAGATCAGCTCGCTGTTTTTATCGAAAAAATAGCCAGTAACTTCAGCAGTAACATGGATGAAATGCTGGATGACGATCTTGAAAATCTCGAAGTTACTGAAGATGAAAGTACGACCGAGGCAGATTCAGATGTCGATGACAAACCCGTTGTTAAATACGTCAACATGATACTGCTGGATGCGATTAATAAAGGGGTATCCGACATTCATTTTGAGCCTTATGAAAAAAGATATCGCATCCGTTATCGCCTGGACGGTATTCTTGCAGAAGTCGCTTCTCCGCCCCTTAGCATTGCTGCAAAGATGACAGCGCGATTGAAAGTTATGTCTCGAATGGATATTTCAGAAAAGCGCGTACCTCAGGATGGCCGCGTAAAACTCAAGCTTTCAGCTCAACGCTCTATCGACTTTCGTGTCAACACCTGTCCGACCCTGTTTGGCGAAAAAATCGTCATGCGGATACTGGATGCCTCAAGCGCACAGCTCGGTATCGACGCTCTTGGTTATGAAGAAGAGCAGAAAAAGCTCTATATGGATGCCCTGTCAAACCCTTATGGCATGATTTTGGTGACTGGACCTACCGGTAGTGGTAAAACCGTATCCCTGTATACCGGGTTAAATATCCTCAACCAACCGGAAACCAATATCTCTACCGTCGAAGACCCGGCAGAAATTAATCTGGAAGGCATTAATCAGGTCAATGTCAATCAAAAGGCCGGCCTGACCTTTGCACTGGCACTCAGGGCATTTTTACGGCAGGATCCCGATATTATTATGGTCGGTGAAATACGTGATCTGGAAACTGCCGAAATCGCTATCAAAGCCGCACAAACCGGTCATCTGGTTTTATCTACCCTACATACCAATGATGCTCCACAAACCCTGACCCGATTGATGAATATGGGCGTCCCGGCGTTTAATATCGCAACTTCGGTCAATCTGATTATTGCGCAACGGCTGGGAAGGCGTCTGTGTGAACAGTGTAAAACGATTGAAGATTTATCAGATGATACTTTAAAAGAAGAAGGGTTTACCCAGGAAGATATCAAATCTGGTTTGACTATTTACAAAGCTGTCGGCTGTGATCACTGTATAAAAGGTTATAAAGGTCGTGTAGGTATCTATCAGGTCATGCCGATTTCAGAAGAAATGGGTCGCCTAATTATGGATGGCGCGACATCTATCGACCTTGCAGATCAGGCGAAAATAGAAGGCATAAATGACTTACGACAATCTGCATTGCAAAAAATTAAAGCTGGCATCATCAGTCTTGAAGAAGCCAATAGAGTGACAAAAGATTAATCTGACTATCTATTCAAACTGTATTAAAACAAAGCTGATTTACCGAAAAATCATCTTTTTTCCTAATGTAGACTAGAGTTAAGGAACCATGGCAATCAAATCTAACGAAAAATTAGAATTCAATTACACCGGCATGAACCGTTCGGGTAATAAGGTTAAGGGCGAGATTTTTGCGCTCAACGAAACCAATGCCAAAAGTTCACTGCGCAAACAGGGCATAGTTCCTCTTTCTGTTCGCAAAAAACCCAAAGCGCTTTTCGCCGGCACAGCTAAAATCACGCCAGCTGACATTTCTATTTTCAGCCGACAAATGGCCACCATGATGCAAGCTGGTGTACCTCTGGTGCAATCCTTCGAAATTATCGCCCAGGGGTCTGAAAATAAATCTCTACAAAAGATGATAACCGCCATAAAGGTTGAAGTTGAGGGCGGTATGTCTTTGGCTGAATCCCTGAAAAAACATCCATTGTATTTTGATGACCTGTTCGTCAACCTGGTTGAAGCGGGTGAACAATCCGGTTCATTGGAAAC
>Ga0256847_1001015_pt1 | contig 15464 bp, 13 predicted proteins | sample TeddybearmetaG_FD_189099 | JGI IMG/M metagenome (GOLD analysis project Ga0256847, IMG submission 189099) | Hydrothermal vent microbial communities from East Pacific Rise, Pacific Ocean - Teddybear | ecosystem: Environmental > Aquatic > Marine > Hydrothermal vents | place: Pacific Ocean: East... | reverse complement strand
CGATCAACCTGTTCTTCTGTACCTTGATTAGTGGCGCTTATTATACGGTCGGTTTCAATCATTGATATTTTTGCATGAAATAGGTGATTGTTTGAGTAGTATATTACCTACAAACGGATGTGGAGTAAATCGCTATTCGCCAACCACGAAAGTAAATCGAAACGGTGCTACATGTTTTTTAAGGCCAACCGAATCAAACTAGCCGCTGGTAAACTATCATCATTGATTTTACTAATCGCCTTGCTAGCACTTTGTGGTTTGTAGCCGAGCGCAACCAAACCACTTATCGCTTCCTGAATATTTGCCTTGTTAGATGGGTATTGTAGACTCGAACCAGAAGACTGCTGAGACAAGCCATCTAACTCCCAGTCCTTTAGTCGATCTTTCATTTCTATGATCAGTCGTTCGGCAGTTTTCTTGCCTACGCCCGGGATTTTCACTAAACTATTAGCATCGCCATGATGAACGTTTTGAACAAACTCAATCGCGCTCATAGCCGATAAAATAGCGAGCGCCAACTTAGGACCAACACCGTTTACTTTAATGAGTTCTCTGAATAATTTTCTTTCTTCCAAGCTGTAAAAAGCGAACAAGGTATGAGCGTTTTCACTAACCGAAAGATGAGTATGCAATATGACGGACTGATTGATTTCGGGGAGATTATAAATGGTATTCATCGGTGCCTGGCATTCATAGCCTACGCCATTAACATCCACTAGAATAAAAGGTGGTTGTTTCTCTAGCAATGTTCCGTTGAGTCGTCCTATCATTTTATTCTCTTCTTAATTTCCTAATACTCTTATTGCAGACTTAGATTTCAAGCCTAAACCCGAATCTCTAGTCTCTTGTCTCTAAACTCTATTCGATATACGTTCTAGCTTTAACCTCTACCTCTGACTCAGTCTGCCACGTCTAACTTTTTTCCCACCCGCTTGATACAATGCGCTTTTTATCGCATGACCATGACAAATTGCAACCGCAAGACCATCGGCCGCATCTGCTTGCGGACTGGAGCTTAAGTTCAACAAACTTGTGACCATATGCTGAACCTGTGACTTGTCCGCCGCACCCGTTCCGACAACCGATTGTTTAATTTGCCGAGCGGAATATTCTGCAACGACTAGTGCATGCTGCGCCATAGCAACCATTGCAGCACCTCGTGCCTGGCCCAATTTAAGTGCTGAATCGGCATTTTTTGCCATAAATACTTGTTCAATAGCAGCTTCATCAGGTTTGTACTCTTGCACGACCTCAGAAATACAATCAAAGATCTGATTGAGTTTATCCGACAAAATCCCATCTTTAATACGAATACAGCCGCTAGCGATATACTCGATGTTTTGACCATTCATTTTGATCACGCCAAAGCCTGTTATTCTTGAACCGGGATCAATACCTAAAATAATGGACATAAAGTAAAACCAATAATGCAAAAAACAAATTATTCTACCACAGAGGCACAGAGGAAAAGGAGATAGCAAAATTCAAAATTCTTACTTCTGTTTTTTCTCTTTGTTCTCTGTGCCTCAGTGGCGAAAATATTTTGGAATTTTCTTATTAAATCTGCTCGTAGGCTTCGGGCGGGATCTCAGCATTGCTATAAACATTCTGCGTATCATCTAAATCATCTAACGCATCAATTAACCTTAATACCTTAACTGCAGTATCAATATCTAGCTCGGCGAGAGTTGAAGGCAGCATAGCCACTTCACCGGCTTCTGGTTTTAATCCTCTTGCTTCTAGCGCTTCTTTTACAAGAATAAATTCGTTGGGACTAGTCAACACTTCAAACGAACCATCATCATGGTTAATAATGTCCTCGGCGCCCGCTTCTAGAGCCTCTTCCATTAATTTATCTTCATTAACTTCATCGGAATAGATAATTTGGCCTGTTTTCTCAAACAAATAAGCGACTGAGCCTGAAATAGCGAGTTCACAACCAGCTCTAGTAAAAGCATGTCGTACTTCTGCTACAGTCCTATTCTTATTATCCGTCAAACATTCTACAAGAATAGCAACGCCACCGGGACCATAGCCCTCATAAGTGAGCTCATCGTAATCATCACCATCGGCATTGCCTGCGCCACGAGCAACCGCCTTTTCAATGGTGTCCCGTTTCATATTGGCGCCAAGCGCTTTATCAATGACGGCTCTCAGCGAAGGATTGTCTTCTGGGTTCGCACCTCCAGATTTCGCAGCAACGACTAGCTCGCGGATAATTTTAGTAAATATTTTTCCACGTTTTGCATCTTGGGCCGCTTTTCTGTGTTTTATATTTGCCCACTTACTATGTCCAGCCACGAGTTTCTCCTGTTGGTTTGATTCCCCCCTTCGCAAAGGGGGAGGTTAATCTTGATTGTCCACAATCTTTATCTTTTCGACAGTAGCGATCGCCAATTCAACCAGTTGCGCAGCTGAAACTTTAGAAGGTGCTGATGTGAGTGGGCAACTCGCGGTTGTTGTTTTTGGAAACGCAATTACGTCTCTAATGGAATCAGCTCCAACCATTAACATGACTAGTCGATCGAGTCCAAATGCGATTCCACCATGAGGGGGGCAACCGTATTTAAGAGCTTCTAACAAGAATCCAAATTTATCATCAGCTTCTTGCTTTTCAATACCCAAGATTTCAAATATGGCTACTTGCATGTCTTGATTATGAATACGAATAGAGCCGCCTCCCACTTCACAACCATTCATAACCATGTCATAAGCTTTTGAAAGTGTTTTGGTGGGTGCTGACTTTAGCTGTTCCAAATCATTTTCTTGTGGCGCGGTAAAAGGATGATGCAACGCGTGCATTTGTCCTTCAGCTTCTTCAAACATAGGGAAATCAACGACCCAAAGTGGTTTCCAATCAGAATCCACCAGTCCTCTATCTTGTGCAACTTTTAATCTTAACGCACCTAGCGCATCGGTTACCACCTTGTTGCTATCTGCGCCGAACAAGAGAATATCACCGCTTTTAGCGCCCGTTCTGGCAATGATTTGATCAACGATCTCATCGCTTAAAAACTTAGCAATAGGCGATTGTACGCCCTCAATACCTTTATTAATTTCCTTAACTTTAATCCAAGCCAGCCCTCTGGCACCATATCGGCCCGCATAATCGCCATACTGATCGATTTGTTTTCTGCTAAGTTCTGCTCCGCCTGGAACACAAATGGTTGCGACACGACCATCTGGATTATTTGCTGGTCCTGAGAAAACTTTAAATTCAACATTCTCCAAAAGATCTGCAACATCCACTAGTTCGATAGAAACTCTTAAGTCTGGTTTATCGCTACCGTATCGTTTCATCGCTTCCGCGTACGGCATTCTTGGAAACTCTCCTAAATCAACATCCAGAGTTGTCTGAAATAACCGGCGGATCATTTTTTCCATCATTGCCATAATCGCTTGTTCATCCATAAAGGAAGTTTCAATATCCAGCTGGGTAAATTCTGGTTGACGATCGGCCCGTAAATCTTCATCCCTGAAGCAACGAACGACTTGATAGTAGCGATCGAATCCACTCATCATGAGTAACTGTTTGAATAATTGAGGGGATTGGGGCAAGGCAAAAAAGGAGCCCTTATTAGTACGGCTCGGTACCAAATAATCACGAGCACCTTCTGGCGTTGCTTTAGTTAAGATTGGCGTTTCTATATCAGCGAAATGTTTTGCCTCTAGAAAATCTCGTAGATTCTTAACCACTTTGTTTCTAAACAACAGTCGCTCCTGCATCTCAGGACGACGTAGATCTAAATAACGATACTTTAGTCGTAACTCTTCAGACACATCTTCATGACCGTCAATCAATATTGCAGGGGATGCGGCTTTGTTCAACACGGTCAGTTTAGAAGCGAGTAGCTCGATAGTCCCTGTTTTCATCGCCTTATTAATCATGTTTTCAGGCCTGAGTCTGACCTTGCCGACTATGCTAACTACAAATTCACTGCGAAGATCTTCAGCTTTGGAAAATAATTCCGGTTGATCTGGCTCGATAACCACCTGAACAATGCCGCTTCGGTCTCGGATTTGTAAAAATATCAATCCGCCAAGATCTCGCCTACGATGAACCCATCCCGCGATGGACACCGCTAAAGATTCTCCTTGCTGGCTAGATTGAGTGGTCAATTCATCGATATAATGGCTACGCATATTGGGCCCTAAAAGTGGAATTTACATCTAAACAAAAAGAGGCGGAAATTCCCCCTCTTGAAAACCGCGTATGTTACTGGATGTAAGACTTAAAGTCATCTTAACGCAGAGTTAATATCTCTAAAATAACACCGTGATTAGTTTCGATTCGCAAGCAACTTTGAGTATTTCTGCTAATATCTATAATGAATAGCACTAAGAGTTAATCTCACCGCAATTGGAGCTGAGATAAGCAAGATAATTGTCAGCCGATGGCTGTCATGTTAATAGTTACCCTCCAAATCTCATAATTTACTGACCCTGGCCATGATCAGAGAAATAAAAAATAAAATTGCCGAGAACTACGATCTGGATAATAACCCGTTCGTTTATCGTAGGGTTGTATTGACTCTTTCACTTTTGTTGATCGTGTTGGTAAGCTTTGTTATCTTCATTTTTGTCAATTATGCAAACGGTAACTTTCGATTAGCCTTGTTAGATTTTACCGCTAGTCTCGCGGTGATTCTCGCCCTCTATCTTTTGATTCAAAAGAATCAGCTCGATTTTGCCGCCTCTTCTGTGACTGGGTTACTGCTGGTATTTTTAATTGCTTTTAACTATGCGAGTCAAAACCATCAGTTCGAGCTGGTGTGGACACTGACTTTTCCGTTGTTTACCATACCGATTATGGGCACAAGGAAAGGTCTTTCAATCATAGCTGTCTTCTACCTTTTGTTAATACCGATTGTTTATGACGGTATCGGCGTTTGGAACAATGGTTTTTGGGACACGACTTCCTTTCTCAGATTTTTGGTTGTTTCTATTGCTAGCGTGGTCACAGGCTACTACTTTGAATCATCTTCAATTCGAGCTTATAGCGTTGTGATCCGCGCAAGAAAAAAAGAACAGCTGTACTTGAAAAAGCTTGAAAACTTGTCGGTCACTGATGAACTCACTGGACTGAATAACAGACGGTATTTTGAGGACCAATTTCGTATTGAGCAAGAAAAAGTCAACCGATATGGTAACAACCTTTGTTTAATTATGATCGATATCGATCATTTTAAGTCTATTAATGATAACTTTGGCCATGAGCTGGGAGATAAAGTGCTGGTTGAGTTTTCTAACTTACTAAATTCACAAATAAGACGCGCTGATTTTCTGTCTCGCTGGGGCGGTGAAGAGTTCATGATTTTATTGCCGGAAGTAGATTTGGAAAAAGCCAAAATCATCGCGGAAAAATTACGTCAATTAATATCCAGACATCAATTTAGCCATAATAGGAAACTCACGGCTAGCTTTGGAGTAACAAAGGTAACGTCCGAGCCTGATTCTAAAGGCTCCTCTATCAACAATGTGGATGTTGCCTTATATCAGGCCAAAAAAGAAGGTCGGGATCGCATCAAGGTATTTAACCTCAACTCTGGGTAAGAGCAACCATCCAGCACCAGTATTTTTACTGGCTATTCCTATCCAGAGTTGATGTGATTTATTGAGAACGATTAATTTTGGAAAAGTTTTAAGTTGCTTAAACTATTGAAGATACACAAAACATTGATGCAGCAATCGCAGCTCAAAGTTTCATTTGCCGTACACATTCAAACAAACATACTCCCGTTGCAACTGAAACGTTCAAACTAGACACACTACCCGCCATTGGGATATTAATTAGCTCGTCACAGTTTTCTCGCGTCAACCGTCTCATTCCAGCCCCTTCAGCTCCCATCACCAGGGCAAGTTTTGTTGGTAACTTTATTTGATAGATTGACTGCTCGGCCTCACCTGCAGTACCAATAATCCAAACGAATTCATCTTTAAGTTGTTTCAAAAAACGCGATAGATTAGTCACTTTCACTAACGGTACGTTTTCAGCCGCACCACAAGCAACTTTACGGGAGGTGGCATTAAGAGAAGCTGAGCGATCTTTGGGAAGTACAATCGCATCTACTCCGGCAGCGTCAGCGGTTCGAATACAGGCGCCTAGATTATGCGGATCAGTCACTCCGTCTAGTATTAGAAGAAATAGTTTTTTTTGGTCTCTTGCTAAATCTAATAATTTTGCTTCGTCCATTACTGCATCAGCAACTTTAACCTCGGCAATAACACCTTGATGATTCCCATCAACACGATCATCCATTTTTTTTCTATCAATGGCTTGGCATTTGATGCCTGCTTTTTTTGCTAGCACCTCTATATTATTGAGCACTTTATCTTTTCTGTTTTTCATTACAAAAAGTTGAATGACACTTTGTGGTCGCCGTGAGAGAACACTTTCTACCGCATGAATACCGTATATTTTATCTATTTGACTCATAGTTATTTTGGCTTCTTTACACTTCTTCTAGGTTTTTTACCCAAACTTTTACCGGAAATTTTCTTTTTCTTGTTCTTAGTAGACTTGCCTTTACCACCCTTGAATTCAGAACTCATTTTTTTTGACTCGCCCCTTGAACCGCCTTTGTTTGCTTGCTTTTGCGCCTTATTCTTTGCGTTGCTGTAGAGCTTTTCTCTCTCACTTAATTTTCTACTTTTAGAGTGACTTGAACTATCTTCTATTAATCGAAAATCGATTCGTCTTAGGTCTATGTCGACATTGGCAACTTCAATTTCGACCATATCTCCAATGGCAAACGTTTTGCGCGTTCTCTCGCCAACCAGTCTTTGCTTAGCATGATCAAAATGATAGTAGTCATTTCCCAGTTCAGTAATGTGGATCAAGCCTTCTACATAAACTTCCTTTAGGCGGATAAATAAACCAAAATTAGTCACGCTACTGACTTCTCCTGAATATTGATTACCAATATGAGATTGCATGTATTCACACTTAAGCCAATCCATTACATCACGGGTTGCCATATCAGCATTTCTTTCAGTTATCGAATTTGCTTGTCCTATGGATGATAATTTTTCGACTTTATAGAGCTCATTAATTTGCTCTTTTTCAGATTGGTTTTGTAAGATTTTGTCAGCAACCTTTGCTTTAATGATACGGTGGACAATCAAGTCCGGATAACGTCGTATTGGGGATGTGAAATGTGTATAGGCATCAAATGCTAGTCCAAAATGTCCCTCGTTATTAGGGCTATATTCTGCTTGGCTCATTGATCGCAAAAGCATAATCTGAATATTCTCTGCATCAGGTCGGTCTTTTATTTGTTCTAGAAATTTTCTAAAGATACTAGGATCTGGTTCACTGCCACCGGTAATAAAAAGTCCCAACTCAGCAAGGTAAGAACGAAACACCTCTAATTTTTTCTCCTTAGGGCCTTGATGCACTCTATATAGACCCGGAAGTTTATGCTTAATAAAAAACTGTGCTGAGGCTACATTGGCACAAATCATACATTCTTCAATGAGCTTATGAGCATCATTTCTGACCACTGGCAAAATCTTTTCGATCTTTTTATTTTCATTAAAAATCATTTGTGTTTCAGTGGTCTCGAATTCAATCGCTCCGCGTTTTTTCTTTCGCTTAAGTCGAGCTAGAAATAACTTGTGTAACTCTTCGATTGGTTTGATCAAATTTTTATGTTCTGTTCTAAGCGCTTCATCACCCTCCAATATTGACCAAACTTTGTTGTAAGTCATGCGCGCCTTGGAATGCATGACCGCCGGATAGAACTTACTTCGGCCCGGTTTTCCGTCTTTACCGATATTGATTTCACAAACCATACACAAGCGATCAACTTTAGGTTTTAATGAGCACAGTCCGTTAGACACTTGCTCAGGCAACATAGGAACCACAGAGTTGGGAAAATACACGGAATTGCCGCGTTTAATCGCTTCTTGGTCTAGTGGAGAATCGGGTTTTACGTAGTGACTGACATCCGCAATAGCAACATATAGTGTCCATCCACCTAGTCGCTTGGACTTACAATAAACCGCATCGTCAAAATCTCTGGCATCTTCTCCATCAATGGTAATTAAAGGGAGATCGCGTAGATCCTCTCTGCCCTTTAACTCTGACTCTAGAACTTCGGTGGGTAATTTTTTAAGCTGGTCATGGATTTCATGGTTCCAAGTATTTCTGATGCCGTACTGGGAAATCGCAATTTCAATTTCCATTCCCGGCGCCAAGTAATCTCCAAGCACCTCTACTACCGTTCCAACGGCCTGAGACTTAAAGGTAGGGCGAACCACCAGCTGTATAACAACCACTTGATCATCATCGGCTCGTAATGGATCGTCTGCTGGAATTAAAATATCCTGCGATATTCTAGGATCTTCCGGTCGTACAAAGGTAAATCCGTTTTCGTTATGATATCGGCCCACTATTTTGAAAGGGTTGTCGCTCTCCAATACCTCTACAATTCCCGCTTCCTTTTTATTATCTCGACCGCCAGGTTTCTCGCGAACTAACACTCTTTCACCAGGAAACACACGGCGCATTTCTCTAGCGGAGACAAACCAATCTTTACCGCCAGACTCAGGACTAAAAAAGCCGAAACCATCTTTATGACCGATAATGGTACCTTTTTCCAAATCCATCTTATCGACAATGCCAAACGCTCTTTTTCGGTCTTTATGTATCTGTCCATCACGCTCCATCGCGCGTAATCTACGTTCCAGACCAATAACTTCCTCATCATCGAATAGATTTAAACCATTCTGAATCGCCTTGAATTTTAGTGGCCCACCAGACTTTTCTAGAAAAGAGAGGATGAATTCTCGACTTGGGATAGGTTTTTGGTATTTTTGAGATTCTCTATCAAAAAAGGGATCTTTATTTGTTGAATTAGATGGAGCTTTTTTGGTCATATTGTTATCTATAAATAGTTTGCGTAAGCCTGTTGCGAGCATTTGTTGCATCGGCTATTCGCATGATTATTGCGCTTGGTTAGAGGCGGCTATTTTATCCCAATAATTGCTCCACTACGATAAGTGATTCTTCATTAAGAACTTTTTACACTTAAATTAGCATCATTTGGGGTAAAAGGTTGCAAATTCAACCAATTTTGGCAAACATGGTTACAAAACCTTATCTCGGAATGATCGCAGAAGGGACATTCTATGAATTTTGACGGTAAAACCCAGCTACTCAAGGTTATTTCATTTATATTCATTATCATTGCTTGTTCGGATGAGAATGCTAACTCCAACAAGGACCAGTTACTTAGATCGGAGCAAAAATTGACAGACGCAACAAAAACAAGCCAGACAACTACGCCTCCCGTGGCTAACAAGCAAAACCATGTGATGGAAATTCATGGTGATAAGAGAAACGATGAATATTACTGGATGAGAGACGATACTCGTAAAAACGAGGATGTTTTGGCCTATCTCGAAGCAGAAAACAGCTACACAAAAACGAAACTAGCTCACACGGAAGCGCTTCAACAAAAACTTTATGATGAAATGACCGCAAGACTAGAGCCAGATGAAGAGAGTGTTCCTTCATTTGAGAACGGATATTGGTATTGGTCAAAATTTAAAAAAGGGAAGGATTATCGAATCTCAATGAGACGTAGGGGTGACTCTAATTCTACGCATAAAAATGCAGCGGAAGAAGTTTTAGTGGATCAAAATAAGCGAGCCGATGGACATGAGTATTACCAACTAGGTGGCCTAGAAATCAGCCCCAACAATTCCATAATGGCTATCGCCGAGGACACAATAAGTCGAAGGATCTACGAAATACGAATTTTTGATCTTAACAAAAAGAAGTTCCTCTCAGAAGTCATTGTAGGAACTTCTGGAAATTTTGTATGGGCTAATGATAATGAAACAATTTTTTATGTAAAAAAAGATCCCACCACGTTGCTCCCCTTTCAAGTATACAAACATACCCTTGGCACAACCATCGATAAAGATGTACTTGTATATCAAGAAGATGATGATACCTTTTATACACACATTTATAAGACTCGCTCAAAAGATTTTATTGCGATAAATATTGAATCTACAATGAATAGCGAAGTAAGACTGATTAATGCTAATGACGTGAATAAACCGCTAATGATGTTCTTACCGCGTGAAAAAGACCATCTTTATTCTGTTGATCATATCCATAGTCAATTTTATGTTCAGACGGATCTCAATGCTCTCAACGAAAGAGTTGTCACCGTCGAAGAAAATAGGATTGGCAGCAAAGAGCATTGGAAAGAAATAGTCGCACATGATGAAAATACACTTTTATTAAACATGGAGTTATTTGAGAACTTCATGCTTATTAATGAGCGCAGTAACGGACTTGAAAAACTTCGGTTACGCGGATACGACGGTAAAATTATTAAAGAAATAAATTTTGAAGAAGGTGCGTACACGGCGGGCATTGGCGATAATCCTGAAGCTAACACCAATTATATTCGCTATTATTATTCCAGCATGACGACACCTGATTCTGTCTATCAATACGATTTTAAAACGGAGCAAAGCCAGCTACTAAAACAAGATAAAGTGATCGGCGAATTTAATCCAAAGGATTATTTTAGCGAACGCATTATGATCGAAGCGAGAGACGGACAGAAAGTACCCGTTTCACTGGTTTATCGCAAAGATCAGTTCAAATCATTTGGTAATAACCCCCTGTTACATTATGCCTATGGCTCGTATGGATTGACCACTGATCCGAGTTTTAGTATCGCCAGACTCAGTCTATTGGATAGAGGATTTGTCTACGCGATTTCACATATTCGCGGCAGTAAAATGCTCGGTCGGCAATGGTACGAAGATGGTAAAAAACTAACCAAAATGAAGTCCTTTACCGATTTTAATGATGCGACTAAAGCACTCGTTAAACGTGGCTACGGAAACAAAGGAAAAATTTATGCCATGGGTGGTAGCGCCGGCGGATTGTTGATGGGAGGGATCATAAATATGGAACCTGAACTTTATCACGGTGTGGTTGCGGCGGTTCCCTTTGTTGATGTAGTCACGACCATGCTAGATGATTCTATTCCTCTCACTACTGGCGAGTATGACGAATGGGGAAATCCAAATGAAAAGTCTTTTTACGACTATATGCTGAGTTACTCTCCTTATGATCAAGTAAAAAAGCAAGACTATCCTAATCTGCTCGTCACCACTGGCCTACATGATTCCCAGGTACAGTACTGGGAGCCAGCTAAATGGGTGGCAAAACTTAGAGATTTAAAAACTGATAAGAATGATCTGTTGCTCTATGTCGATATGTCCGCGGGCCACGGCGGGAAATCAGGCCGTTATCAACGCTATTTGGATATCGCTAGAGAGTATACCTTTCTGTTAGATTTAGCAGGCGTTAAGGAATAAATTACAAACTAACATGGATGAGTTTGAGAGTTTGAGACTAGGAGATTCTTGAGTCGAGTGCCGACGACAGTTTGATGTAGGGGCACTCGTTCTTTAGTTTTGCATCAATCCCTAATCTTGAGCCATTCTGTCGCTTGTGTTTTAGAGGTAAAAACTTCAGCTTCTACATCCGTTTTGGAAATCAGGAGCTTGTAGACTGCCAAAAGCGCATTGTTTAATGTTTCGTTAGCAATCATGGCAACTTTGTAGGTTGTTCCTCGTTGGTCTAGATGTCGTGCAACAAATTGCGCATGTTTTTCTATATCGACCATATCAATTTCGATTAACCTGTCGGTATAGTCATAACAAGCATTCATGTTATTGGAAAATTTCGAGTGCTGAAGTAGCGCCCCAAAGCAACTATTCATAAGATCTAGAGTAATATCCCCAGTAAAACTAATTGAGACATAGCCATGCTGGGTATCAAATGCCATTTGATACTGTGAGACGTTTGAGCTTTCTGCTATTTCATTGCTCATTATGTTCTTCTTGAATTAGGCAACATCGAATAAGTATTTCATGATAGGGATTTATTAACGCCCCCCCATTACTTTGTCCATTCCAGCCAAAGAAAAGCACTGTTAACCCTATCAAATATACGTGAATAAGTAAATATCTGGTTATAGATAGCGGCAATTCTCAGGCGGTTTTGCTACGGTGAAGTCGTAAAAAAACCGACGCTAGGTCGGTTTGTCATATTAGATGCTGTTAATTACTACGCGCTTGCAGCCCTAGAGGTTAAAAACCAAGAAGTATTCTTGCTGCGACGGTCAGTACTCAAACGTCGATTTAGACCGAAATTTTTGAGCAATCGTTCAACTCGCTCATGGCCTTGTTCGCGCCGGCGTTCTTTGCGACGATCTGTGCCAACATAGGCGTCACCGCAATCAATAATTTTCAAATCCGACTTTGTTGATACTCTACTCATGTCAAAACCCAAGATCATTTTAAGATCAAGCTGTTGCTCTAGTAGGTATAAGTGTAGCGTGAATCGAACAAAAATCAAACAAAACAACGATAGATGGTTAAATTTAATCGATAAATCTTAGAAATTTGCGACATTTAACAGGAAATTACCCAATTTATTTGCTATTAGCTTCAATAGAAAATGGTAAATCGGCCCAGCTATGGTAGAGTCCTCGCTAGTATGAACCAAATCCAAACTAACATACGACAACTCGAATTAGGCACATTGTTATGAGAAACCCATTAACTGCAATCTCCCTTTTATTTTCAATTTTGTTGTACTCACCACACACTTTGACCGAAGGAAACAAATGGCAAGGCGTTGCTTTTCCACAGTTTGAACTAATGGACCAAGACAAAGCTATTAGAAACAACAAAGATTTTTCAAAGCAGTGGGTTGTTTACTTCTTTTACCCAAAAGACCGAACTCCAGGATGTACGGAAGAAGCAAAAAACTTTGTGAATGACTATAGCCAATATGCTGAGTTAAATACGGCTCTGGTTGGGATCAGCTACGACGATTCAGAGTCTCACAAGGATTTTGCGGATACCTACGAGATGAAATTCACCCTGTTAGCTGATGTTGACAAGAAATTGACTAAATCTTTAGATGTAGATAGTTTTCTGCCATGGCCACATCCTAGCCGAGAAAGTTTTTTAGTCAATCCAAAGGGGGTGATTGTAAAACACTATGAAGATGTCGATCCGAGTGTACATTCAGCCGAATTGTTGGCGGATATTAAGGCAATACAGGCAGAATAAGCGCTCCACCAAATGGCACCTTTACACGAGCTCAAATCTAAGAAACTGTCGCCAAATACACTTGTTTACATCTTCAAGATGGAGTTTTTATATGTGATGAATCCTCACGGCTGTGTTTCACCCTAACGATGACGACAAGGTTATTCTTTCATGTCAGCAGTTCAGAATAACAAGTGAGGATGAAAAATGAGATGATAGTTTTTGATCGAGTTTAATGCAAAAACCCCTGTTTTCAGGGGTTTTTGCATGGATTTCTTAACGCCGATAGCTCTCTTAAAACGGAATATCATCATCGAATGAATTATCAAAATCACTAGCTGGAACCGCTTGATTTTGGGTTGGCTGATTTTGTGGTGCAGAACCTTGAGCTGGCTGAGACTGTTGCGGTGGTGCTGATTGCTGACCACCACCTTGAGCAGGTTTTTTGCCTCCCATGGGGGCATCCCCTCGCCCACCTAACATTTGCATAACACCATTAAATCCATCGACCACCACTTCGGTGGAATAACGGTCTTGTCCTTGTTTATCTTGCCATTTGCGAGTTTGCAATTTTCCTTCTACATACACTTGCGAACCTTTGTGCAGATACTCTCCAGCAATTTCAGCTAACTTACCGAAAAATACGACTCGATGCCATTCGGTTTTTTCTTGCATTTGGCCGGTATTCTTATCTTTCCAACTATCGCTAGTTGCAATACTGATATTAGTAATAGCTGCACCGCCTGGGGTATACCGAACCTCTGGATCCTGCCCCAAATTTCCAACCAAAATAACCTTATTTACGCCTCGAGTGGCCATTACTTAACTCCTAATTTTGTGCTTATCATTTAAATTCTTCTCCCTATTATCTCTTATTTCTTAACCCCCTCTCCCTCTGGGAGAGGGTTGGGGAGAGGGTTCTTGTAATTTGCACTTTATCAACCTTATACTATCTCATCATCTAGTATATTTCGACAGTTTCTCTTCATCAAGTTGCTTTTTATCGACTTTTAAATAAACAGCTCCTGCCTCAGGTAATGCGATTGCCTCAGACACCCCTTCTATTGCCTTAATTTCATCAACCAGCGAAGGAAAAGCATCTTTCGCCACATCAGGCATTGTTAGGGTGTAGGCTGTTAGGCTCGGAGGGTTCTTTAGGCCGAGTAAAATAAATGTCCAGATCAACGCCATAAACCCACCAATTAGGTAAACACCATTCATTTCATAATATTGAATGGTCAACCCTGCTATTGGTCCACCCAAAAAAGCACCTGCAAATTGGCTAGTAGAATACACACCCAATGCAGTGCCCTTACCCGACAAGGGTGCTATCCGAGAGATCATGGATGGCAAAAGCGCTTCCATGAGATTAAAGCCAGTAAAATAAACAACCATCGCTATTAAAATGAACAAGATTGGAAACTCAAACATTCCAAAACTAAATTGAACCACCGCAATTAAGATAACTCCGACTAACATGACCCGCGCATGTTGCCGTTTTTTTTCAGCAAAAATAATCATCGGTAACATTAGTACCACAGCCGCTAACATCGTCACTAGATAAATCCAGCTATGGTCCGAAAGCTCTATCTCTAAGTTAGCAAGTCGTAAAGGGAAGGCAACGAAAAAAGACGTGAGTAAAAAATGCAGAGTAAAGATACTAAAGTTGAGGCGCATTAATTGGGCATCGCCGAGTATTCTCGAAAACTGTCCCTTGCTAGCAATAGCATCTCTTTGATCAAACTGATGTTCTGGATTGGGGGTTAAAAAATATATAACCAACATAGCAATAACTGCCAAAACAGCGATAATGCTAAACAAACCATTTAAACCAACTAACGAGGTTAAGCCGGGTCCGAGAATCATGGCTAGTGCAAAAGCAGCACCAATACTCATACCAATACTTGCCATTATTTTAGTTCGCTGTTCATCCCGCGACAGATCCGCTGCCAACGCCATAATAGCGCTGGCAATTGCACCGCAGCCCTGTAACAGCCTTCCAGCGATAACGCCATAAATATGGTCGCTCATCGCAGCAACAATGCTACCTAAGGCAAACAATACTAGGCCAAATAGTATAATTGGTTTACGACCAAAGCGATCGGATAACCACCCGAAAGGGATCTGAAATATAGCTTGGGTCAATCCATAGGCTCCAATCGCCAGTCCAATTAGAGCGGGTGTGTATCCCTCTAAGGTTTGACCGACTAAGCTAAATACCGGCAATAACATAAACAATCCAAGCATCCGTAAAGCAAAAACACTGCTAAGCGTCAGCGCTGCTTTTCTTTCGGTCGAATTCATTTGATTTTCTTTATTCATTTTGCGCTGCAGGGTCATTCCGAGTTACTATTGCTAGTTCCGTT
>Ga0256847_1001014_pt1 | contig 15466 bp, 13 predicted proteins | sample TeddybearmetaG_FD_189099 | JGI IMG/M metagenome (GOLD analysis project Ga0256847, IMG submission 189099) | Hydrothermal vent microbial communities from East Pacific Rise, Pacific Ocean - Teddybear | ecosystem: Environmental > Aquatic > Marine > Hydrothermal vents | place: Pacific Ocean: East... | reverse complement strand
GGGTAGGCTCGACATCAGCCACCTTGAACAAGGTACCGTCCAGTACAAACTGAATATTATGGTGCGCTTTATTATCCTTATGCATTTTCGGTTCAACTGCCGCGATAGGTACTGTACCCGTATGGGGAAACCAGGAGGGGTACGTGAAAATGCGCATCTTCCGTTAGCGTGAACCTGATTACTACCTCTTCGAGAAATGCAGGCTCTTCGGTGACTGAGCCATTGCGCCGATAATATTCACCAACCTTAAATATGAGTTCCCATACACCTGGTTCGAATGTCTCACCATCAAGCAAGGGATTTGGGGTTCTTCCATCGGCATTGGTGCGGGTATTGGTAATAAGTTCAGGTGTATCGATTAAACGGTACAAATCAATCTCGATATCATTGCCGGGTTTGCCACCCGCAGTATCCAGTATATGTGTGGTCAGTTTGCCCATGCTGTAATGCTGAATTCCCGTGCTCAGGTCAGGAAATACAGAGTAGCAGAAAACAGCCGGCTTTTGCTCTAACTCTACTCCCCAATCGGATGCCAGGTGGTTTTTACTTCCTGGGTGTCCTTAATCATGTAGGGGTTTTCCTGAAGTTCTTTATCCCAGTGTGCGTTAGATCGATGCACAATACGTTTAAGATTTTCCGAGCCCAGTTCCTGAATACGTTTTTTCCCTGCAAGGTCAGTTTCGCAATGTACAAGGCTGTTAACATCCTTGTGCGAAGCAAAGAAATCCACCAACTCTGCCTTGTTTCCAGTAAGGATATTCACTACTCCGCCGGGTACATCGGATGCCTGAATAACTTCGGCAAAGCTGATTGCTGTAAGCGGTTGAGATTCGTCAGCAAGTATTACACAGGTATTTCCTCCTACAATTGCAGGAGCTATGTTGGAAACCAGGGCAAGCAGGCCATATTGCCCGGTTCCAGGATCCGGGGAAAGTATTGCAATTACCCCGCTGGGTTCCAGTACTGAAAAATTAAAATGTGATGAGCTAACCGGGTTCACAGTGCTGAAAATTTGCTGGTACTTATCAGACCAGCCTGAATAGTAAACAAGCCTGTCGATACTGGCATCAACTTCTGCGCTGGCCGATCTGGAAGAAGCGCCCTGATGTTTTAGCTCAGTGATAAACTGTTCACGCCTGCCTTCCAGAATTTCCGCAATGCGATACAGAATCTGGCCGCGCAGATAGGCATTTGCAGAAGCCCAGGAGTTTTGAGCGCTGCGGGCGGCAACAACTGCATTGCGAAAATCCTTACGGCTGGAACTGCAAATGTTGGCGGAATAGGGCCTTGTTTCAGAATTGTTTGAAAACTGATAATAACGGCCTGACTCAGTGCGTGGAAATTTCCCGCCTATAAAAATTTTGTAAGTTTTTGTTACCGGAGTCCGGGAAGTGCTGCTGCCTGTTCTAGTAGCCATGAGTCAGCTCCGTATTCAGGTAGGCAGACAATCCATGCGCGCCACCTTCACGTCCCATTCCGCTTTCTTTGTAACCCCCAAACGGAGATGTTGGGTCAAATTTGTTGAAGGTATTAGCCCAGATGATTCCGGCCTTGAGAGCAGAAGTAACTTTGAATATTTTGGAACCCTTGTCGGTCCATACGCCACCTGAAAGACCGTAGGGCGTGTTGTTAGCCTTGGTAATTGCTTCAGAAGCAGTACGAAAGGTTTGGATCGCCAGAACCGGACCAAAAATTTCTTCCTGGACCAGACGGTTGGACTGGGCCATATCTGTAAAAATTGTAGGCGGGCACCAATAACCCTTTTCCGGTAACTGACAGGCAGTCTGAAACATTTGGCCACCTTCATTTTTACCGATTTTCAGATATGCGTTAATTTTATTGAGTTGGGCTTTTGAGTTAATGGCGCCAATGTCGGTATTTTTGTCCAGCGGATCACCCAGTATCAGTGTTTGCATGCGCTCTTTAAGTTTGTGTATTAGCTCGTCGGCGATAGATTCCTGGACAAGCAGGCGTGAACCTGCACAACAGACATGACCCTGATTGAAAAATATGGCATTTACAACACCTTCCACGGCCTGGTCGATTGGAGCATCAGCAAAGATAATATTTGCTGCTTTACCTCCCAGCTCAAGGGTGTATTTTTTATCAGTACCGGCAATAGAATGCATAATTGCCCTTCCAACTGCGGTGGAGCCGGTAAAGGCAATTTTATTAATGTCCGGGTGATCGACCAAAGCAGCACCCGTTTCACCGGCGCCAGTAACTATATTTACTACACCGGGAGGCAGGTCAATATCCTGGATGAGTTCGGCTAGCTTTAAAGCAGTGAGGGATGAAGTTTCGGCCGGTTTTAGTACAACCGTATTACCGCAGGCTAAAGCAGGTGCAATTTTCCATGCGGCCATAAGCAGTGGAAAATTCCAGGGTACAATCTGGCCGGCAACACCGAGTGGTTTTACGGATGTGCCAGGAAAGGCATATTTCAACTTATCCGCCCAACCTGCATAGTAGAAAAAATGTGCGGCAGCCAGCGGTATATCAATGTCGCGTGATTCGCGTATGGGTTTACCGCCATCCAGGGTTTCAATAACCGAGAATTCCCGTGCACGTTCCTGTAAACCACGAGCAATTCTAAAAATGTATTTAGCGCGCTCCTTTGCTGGCATTTTGGACCAGACATTTTCGTAAGCCCCACGTGCAGCCTTAACCGCCCGGTTGATATCTGCTTTGCCCGCCAGGGCAATCCGGGAGAGCCTTGCCTGAGTGGCAGGATTGCTTGTGATAAAATACTTGCCTTGTTGAGGAGGCGTAAATTTGCCATTGATAAAAAGTTCGTACTTTTTATCAATGCGAATATGGTTTGTACTTTCGGGTGCTGGTGCATATTGCCAGCCCGTGTCAAATTTTAGTGCGTTATGCGCATCGCTCACGATTGGCGCTCCCATTAGTCTTTTGAAAAGTAGTCCGGCGATTGATAATAACCGTCAGCCTGCCGTTGTAGCTGCATGAGTACGTCATTGGCCAGGCTGCTGGCACCGAAGCGAAAAAAATTCGGAGTCATCCAGTCATCTCCCAGGGTCTCCCTGAGCATCACCAGATAATGTATGGCCAGTTTGGAGGTGGATATTCCTCCGGCGGGTTTCATACCAATTTTTTCTCCTGTAGCATAATAGTGATCACGGATGGTTTGCAGCATTACTAATGTCACTTGCATAGTTGCAGCCGGTTGAATCTTGCCGGTTGAGGTTTTGATAAAATCTGCACCGGCATGAATGGCAAGGACACTGGCTTTTTTAACTCGGTCCAGTGTGACCAGTTCTCCGGTTTCCAGTATTACTTTAAGATGCGCCTTGCCGCAGGCTTCCTTAACTGCTGCTATCTCGTCAAATACGGCTGAATATTCACCGGCGAGGAATGCACCCCGGGATATCACCATATCTATCTCATCGGCACCCTCGGCAACCGCATTTCTGGTTTCTTCCAGTTTTATTTCTCTGGATGACATTCCACTTGGAAATGCGGTTGCTACCGAGGCGACATTTATTCCGTGCCCCGCCAGTGCTTTATGGGCTATGCCTACCATGTTGGGGTAGACGCATACAGCAGCTACGCTGGGCAATCCGGGTAGGCCGTTATGTAGATGGATGGCCTTCTGGCAAAGCTGTTTTACTTTGCCCGGGGTGTCCTGACCTTCAAGTGTGGTGAGGTCAATCATGCTCAAAACCAGCTTGAGTGCGGTATGCTTTGAATCGTTTTTGATGCTGCGCGTACAGAAACGTGCAACTCTTTCGTTTACCCCTGTTTCGTCTACCGGGGTAACACGGTCGAGTTTAGGCAGCCTTTTTCTTTTTTGCGCCATGTTAGCTCACAGTATCCAGTGCGATCTGGATCATCTGTCCAAAGCTGGTTTGCCTTTCCTGGGAACTTAGTGCTTCTCCGCTACGTATATCGTCACTAACGGTACAAATGGTAAGTGCTTTTACATCGGATTCGGCCGCTATGGCATACAGGCCTGCTGCCTCCATCTCAACACCGAGAATATTGTACTTCTCCATAGTGTCGAACATATCAGGGTCAGGTGTGTAAAACAGGTCTGCAGAAAATATATTGCCGACATGATAGGTGGCTGCATTTTTTTCCGAAGCTTTAACGGCCTTGCTTAGAAGTTCATAATCAGCAATCGCGGCATAGTCGTAACCTCCAAATCGCATGCGGTTAACACTGGAATCGGTTGAGGCTCCCATGGCAATAATGATATCCCTTAAGTTCACTGAAGGGTGCACTGTTCCACAGCTGCCAACACGTATTAACTGTTTCACCTTGTATTCGGTAATCAGTTCGGTGGCGTAGATCGAAATCGAGGGAATACCCATGCCATGTGCCATTACCGAAACTGGTTTGTCTTTATAGGTACCGGTATACCCCCAGATATTACGTACGTCACACACACGCTCAGCATTTTCCAGAAAAGTTTCAGCGATGTATTCAGCTCTTAAGGGGTCGCCGGGCATCAATACAGTTTCTGCAAAAGCGCCCGCAGCAGCATTGATGTGTTTGGTGGTCATGGGAATTTATGCCTGTTCTGTCGGGTGCCTACTTTGCCATTAGATGATGCTTTTATCCAGAGCTTCCCTTCGTGCCAGAGAAGAATGCCTGTAGTAGTGGAAGCATTGCCCGGCCTGCATTAGCGGCGTTTTCGTATATTTCTTCAATGGGGTCTACTTTCTGGTCGGGGCCGCCGACGGCCATGTTCGTTATAGCTGAAATTCCCAGGACTTTTAGCCCACAATGATTGGCAGCGATAACCTCGGGAACCGTGGACATGCCAATGGCATCAGCGCCTGCCATACGGTAGAAACGTCTCTCCGCCGACGTTTCCAGCGCGGGCCCTGTTACTGCTGCATAAATGCCGCTTTGCAGGGGCTGATTTAGAGCGCTTGCCGCATTGTGGATGCGCTTCAATAACTCCGGAGCATAGGCTTTGGACATATCCGGAAAGATTGGACCCAGTTCATCCGTCTGGCCGATCAGGGGGCTCTGTCCGGTAAAATTCAGATGGTCCTCAATCAGCATCAGGTCACCGGGTTGGTAGTCCGGATTTAGCGCGCCGGCGGCATTACTCACCACCAGTTCACTGGCTCCAAGCGCCTTCAATACATAGATTCCCAAAGCAATCTCGGTAGGATGCCAGCCTTCATAGAGGTGAAAACGACCCTGAAAAACCAGTATGTTGACTCCTTCCATTTCGGTGACAAGTAAATTACCGGTGTGGCCGGGCGCGGTGGAATGCGGGAAGTAAGGGATTTCAGCATAAGAAGTGGAATGTTTTACGGTGAGGAAGGACGGAATATCTCCCAGCCCGGTTCCGAGAATCAGGCCCGCGTCTATCTTTTGCGGGTAAATTTTCTGAATATATGCGGCAGCAATATTCACCTGCTCTATCATGCTGGGTTCTCCGTTTTGGCCGGCCCTGGTTAAATCATTTCCTGGCATAATCTGTCACTCGTAGCTGCGCTGATTGGAAGGCATTATTGCTGATTTCCAATTGCCTGGGTATTTTTACTTGTGAATAGTTATTATCTCGCAATGCATTCTTAGTTGGGGACATAAGTGGACGTAGGTGGCAAACATTACCATTCAATCTGGGTCAGCGAGCCCGATACGGAACCCTGTCCCGTTATCAATATTATTGACCAAACGTGCCTGCCCTATGAGTTTGTGGTGGTACAGCTGCGCTCAATGGAGGATGCGATTAAGGCTATCTGTGATATGCAGGTAAGGGGAGCCCCTTTAATTGGCGCAACCGGCGCATATGGCCTGCACCTGGCGCTTAGAGTTAACGCATCAAACCAGGCCCTGCTAGACGCCTATGATTTATTACTGGCAAGTCGGCCTACCGCAGTCAATTTGCGTTGGGCGCTGGATAGACTAAAAGACGAGCTGATGAATTGCCCTCAGGAGCAGAGAGTTGATGTTGCTTTGCAAATGGCTAACGATATTTGCAGTAGTGACGTGGCTATGTGCGCAGCCATGGGGGAGTACGGCCTGGACATTATCAAAAGCCTGTATGCCAAGAAAACTGCTGGCAAAAGCAGGTCAGATGAAGAACTTTCTCCGGTGGTTAATATTCTCACGCACTGCAACGCCGGTTGGCTGGCGACAGTGGATTGGGGTACTGCGCTGGCACCCATTTACAAAGCCCATGCGGCAGGGATTCCTGTGCATGTATGGGTGGATGAAACACGACCGCGTAACCAGGGTGCTTACCTCACAACGTGGGAGCTTGCTCAACAGGGGGTGCCCCATACACTTATTGTAGACAACGCAGGAGGACATCTTATGCAGAAGGGCCTGGTGGATATGTGTATTGTTGGTACAGATCGCACCACACGTCGTGGAGATGTATGCAATAAAATCGGAACCTATCTTAAAGCGTTAGCAGCATTTGATAATGATGTGCCCTTTTATGTGGCAGCACCTTCGCCCTCCATCGACTGGAATATTTGTGATGGGCTGGCGGACATACCTATCGAGCAGAGATCGCGAGATGAAGTCGCGCAGTTGAATGGAATCACATCGACAGGTTCCCGGGAAACGGTCGATATTGTTCCTGAACATATTCAGATCAGAAATGACGCCTTTGACACCACACCGGCAAGGTTTATTACCGGGCTGATTACAGAGCGGGGAGTTTGTGGTGCAAATGAAGTTGCGCTGGCGAAACTGTTTCCAGAACTGTCGATTAACGGAATTGAGAATGAAAACTAAAGAAAAAATCACTGAGGACTGGTTGCCAAGATACACGGGAACACCACTTAAGGGCTTTGGTGAGTATATCTTGCTTTCCAATTTTTCGGATTATGTGAATCTGTTTGCTGAAATGCATGACGTAAAAGTTTTGGGCAAAGACACACCAATGCAGACAGCAACATCTAACAATATCACTATCATTAATTTCGGAATGGGCAGTGCCATGGCCGCCACCATAATGGATCTGCTTTCTGCGGTAAAACCAAAAGCTGTCCTGTTTTTGGGGAAATGTGGTGGGTTGAAACGCAAGATTAAACTGGGTGATTTTATATTGCCGATTGCAGCTATTCGTGGTGAGGGTGCCAGCGATGATTATTTGCCGCCCGAAGTTCCTGCGCTGCCTTCATTCCGATTGCAGCAGGCCGTATCCGCCATGATCAAAAAAAATAATTTCGATTACTGGACGGGCACCATCTACACCACCAACAGAAGGGTTTGGGAGCATGATGTCGAGTTCAAGAAATACCTGACAAAAATTAGAGTAGCTGGCATCGATATGGAAACCGCAACTATCTTTCTTGTAGGTTTTATCAACAAAATTCCGCACGGTGCACTATTGATGGTATCGGATAATCCCATGACTCCGGAGGGTGTGAAAACCACAAAGAGTGATCAGAAGGTGACTCAGAAATATGTTAAGGCCCAACTTAAAATCGGGGTGGAATCATTACAGGAGCTGATTAATTCAGGTGAGTCTGTAAAACATCTGAGGTACTGACAATAAATGGGGTCGGAGTAAAATTAAATGGAGTCTGGGCTCCATTTAATTTTACTCCGACCCCATTTATTCCTCGAATTAGATAAAACTCTCGCCGTAGTCCATGGCTTCGAGTTCAAAGTGTACCGCCAGGCTTTGGCCGATGTCTGCAAAACTGTTGCGCAAGCCCAGTGAGCCCGCTTTGATGCCTGCTCCCAAGGCCAGCACTGGAATATGTTCACGCGTATGGTCGGTTCCCGGCCATGTCGGGTCACAGCCGTGGTCGGCACAGAGGATTAATACATCTTCCGGTAGCAATTGTTCCGTGATTTCCGGTAATCGGGCATCCAGGTATTCCAGTGCTTCTGCATATCCTTCGGGATCACGTCTGTGCCCGTACAACATGTCGAAATCGACGAAGTTGGTGAAAACGATAGAGCGATCACCGGCATCCTTGATGGCACCAAGCGTTGCATCAAACAGTGCTGCATTGCCGTTTGCCTTGATTTTTTTGGTAATTCCGCAGTGTGCGTAGATGTCCGAAATTTTCCCTACACCGATTACCTCACCGCCACTGTTGGCCAGTTTGTCCAGCAGGGTAGGTGCTGGAGGCGGCACGGTCAGGTCTCGCCGGTTTCCTGTGCGTACAAAGGATGCTGCGTCCCTGCCTTCAAAAGGCCGGGCGATAACGCGGCCCACGTTGTATTTATCTACCAGTTTCCGCGCGGTGTCACAGAGTGTATACAGGTTCTCCAGACCGTAACTTTCTTCATGACAGGCAATTTGTATAACACTGTCCGCCGAGGTGTACACGATGGGTTTGCCCGAGCGTATATGTTCCTCACCGAGTTCTTCGATTATCGCAGTACCCGATGCGTGACAATTACCCAGTAATCCCGGCAATTGCGCTTCTTTGATTAGTGCGTCGAGCAGCTCTACAGGGAAACTGTTCTCTTTCTGATCAAAATACCCCCAGTCAAATGTCACTGGAACCCCTGCGATTTCCCAATGTCCGCTGGGCGTATCTTTTCCGGTACTAAGCTCGGCGGCATGCCCGTAGGCCCCGATCACTTCTGTTGCGTTTGCGCTTGCCTCGCAACCGGCTGGAAATTCACCACAGCTTTCCTTTGCCGCATGCATCAGGCCCAGTCTGGTCAGGTTGGGTAGCTGCAGACTTTGTACGCCCGTATCTTCCCGATGCCTGGCAATGCTGCCCAGTGTATTGGCACCCACATCACCAAAATCTACAGCATCCGCTGTTGCGCCTATTCCGAAGGAGTCGAGTACGAGAATAATTGCGCGTTTCATTGTTTGATTGTGCTCCAGGAATTTTTTTAGGGGAAGTCTGGCTATCATATCAGTGAAAGTCCCTGGACCGCACTGCCAGATCATCCAGCAGATAACTAAGGTCAAGCACTTCACCCATTACGACATGAATAACTTCATTTTCGCATTCCATTACGCCTTTCACCAGTAACAGTTTGCTTGCCAGTAAAATCTGGCGAAAACGCTCCTGTACCGACTTCCATACAATAATATTGGTGTTTCCTGTTTCATCTTCCAGAGTAAGAAACAGGACGCCGGATGCACTGCCTGGCCTTTGCCGACCAGTGACCAGACCCGCTATGCACACAAACCTTCCGTTGTTTAAGTGTTGCAAGTCAGTATGGCGTTTGCAGCGTTTCAGTTCTTCACGTTTACGCAGAAATTCCATGGGGTGTTTTTTTATAGTGAGCCCGGTGCTTTGGTAGTCTGCCAGCATGTCCTGTTGCGGCAGAGGAGGGGAAAGATATACCCCATCAGCCAGGGCGTATTGGTTACTGCTTTCTACATCACTAAGTAAGGGCCTTGATTCCTCTATACCCAATACCTGCCAGTGTGCCTGGTAACGGTGTGTGCTGAAAGAAGCGAAGGCGTTGGCATTTGCCAGGGCTTCCATCTCGCCCTTGTTAAGTTGTGCCCGGCGGGACAGATCGAGAAGGTTGTTAAACGGATGAATAGCGCGTTGTTCCATAACACGTAAAGCGGAAGCTTCGCCAAAGCCTTTAACCAGTCGTAAACCCAATCGCACACTGGGCTGAATTTTCGCCTTTATGGCGGTTTCCACTGCTTCAAGTTTGTGGTCCCAATCGCTGATATTTATATCTACAGGTTCAACGGTTATGGCATGTCGCCTGGCGTCCTGAACCAGTTGGGACGGAGAGTAAAAGCCCATGGGTTGGCTGTTGAGTATGGCGCACAAAAACGCTGCCGGGTGATGGCATTTCATCCACGCGGAAATATAAGCCAACAGCGCAAAACTTGCCGAATGGGACTCCGGGAACCCGTAGCCGCCAAAGCCCTTGATCTGGTCGAAAAGCCGGCGCGCAAAACCCTCCTTGTAACCGCGTTTTAACATGCCTTGCACAAGTTTGTCTTCGAATTGAAGCAGGTTACCGTTTTTACCCCAGCTGGCCATGGCCCTGCGCAGTTTGTCGGCTTCTCCACCGGAGAAACCTGCGGCGACCATAGCCAGCTTTATAACCTGTTCCTGAAAAATGGGCACACCCATTGTGCGCTCCAGTACTGCCTTTATTTCCTCATTAGGATAACTTACAGCTTCTATGCCGGAGCGGCGCTTTAAAAAAGGGTGCACCATGTTGCCCTGAATAGGTCCGGGTCGGACAATGGCTATTTCTATTACAAGATCGTAGAAACAAACCGGACGCAAGCGTGGCAGCATGGACATCTGCGCCCTGGATTCGATCTGGAACACTCCAATGCTGTCTGCCCGGCACAGCATTGCATAGGTTGCCTGATCCTCTTCGGGAATGGACTGAATATCAGGCACTGCATCGCTATACAGGCTTATTTCTGTAAGGCATTTGCGAATAGTGGTAAGCATGCCCAGCGCAAGCACATCTACTTTTAACAGTCCCAGTGCTTCTATATCTTCTTTGTCCCATTGAATAACAGTTCGATCAGGCATACTGGCGTTTTCCAGGGGCACTAACTGACTAACCGGACCTTCACTGATAATGAAGCCCCCAACGTGCTGGGAAAGGTGCCGGGGAAAGCCCAGAATTTCCTGTACCAGCTGTGCAAACAGTTGTTCACGGCCCTGTACCTTGTGTTCTTCAAAGCGTTTTTTGAGATCGCTGCTTCTGTCCCACCAGGCCAGTGACTTGGCCAGCTGGTCTACAAACAGCGGATCAAGATCCAGTGCTTTGCCAACATCCCGAACGGCACTGCGCGATCTGTAGGTGATTACCGTGGCAGCAATAGCTGCACGTTCGCGCGTATATTTTTTGTAGATATACTGAATAACTTCTTCCCGGCGTTCGTGCTCAAAATCCACGTCAATATCCGGGGGTTCTTCACGTTCTTTGGATATGAAGCGCTCAAACAACAACGAAATACGGGTTGGGGATATCTCGGTAATAAACAGGCAATAACACACTACGGAATTGGCTGCAGAGCCACGTCCCTGACACAGAATTTTCTTGTCACGTGCAAACTGCACCAGATCATAAACAGTAAGAAAATAATATTCATACTGCATTTCTTCTATCAGCTTAAGTTCTTTTTCTATTAGCCTTAGCGCTGTTTCAGGGATTTTGTCAGGCCAGCGTATTTGCGCCCCGTGTTCAACCAGTTGCCTTAAATAAGCTTGTGGGGTGCGGTCTTCAGGTACCAGTTCCTTTGGATAACAGTAACGCAGCTCATCCAGTGAGAAGGTGCAGCGTTTACTGATGCGCACACTTTCATCCAGTAAGGCTTTGGGATAAATATTTTGCAGCTTATGTATTGGGCGCAAATAACGTTCACTATTGCTTTGCAGTAAACAACCCAGTTTGTTTACGCTGGTATTTAAGCGAATGGCGGTGAGGGTGTCCTGTAAAATTTTGCGTTTTGGCGTGTGCATATGCACATCACCGCAGGCAACCATTGGCATATCCAGTTTTTTGGCCAGTTTATAAAGCTGCAAATAACGTTGCTGGTCGGCACCTCCCAGTATTAACTCAACCCCCAGCCAAAGCCCCTGCGGGAGTAAGTCACTCAGCCTTGCTCCTATTTTTGATAAGGCGGTGTTTGCTGGCTCAGGGCTGTTTGCTGGCTCAGGGCTGTTTATGGGCTCAGGGCTGTTTGCTGGCTCAGGGCTGTTTGCTGGCTCAGGGCTGTTTAGTTCTGGTAACCAGATGCCCAGACAATGTTTTATACCAAACCTGAGATCATCAAGATGCAGCAGGTATTCCCCTTTCACACTGCGTCTGCGTCCCAGGCTGATGAATGTTGAAAGCTCTCCATAAGCAAGCTTGTCAGGTGCAATAAGTACCAGTTTTACCCCTTCTTCAAAATTAAATTCGCTGCCAATAATAAGTTTGATAGCATGCTGTTTGCAGGCTACATAGGCTTTCACAATACCCGCCAAAGAACACTCGTCGGTTAGGGCCATAGCGCTGTACCCCAGTTCCGTGGCGCGCTGAATTAACTCGCCCGGTCTGGATGCGCCGCGCAGAAAGGTGAAATTACTAAGCGCATGTAGTTCTGCATACACAGGCTTACCCAAACAGGCCTTGTATAAACCAGTGACGGGTGAGCCGGTCCTGGAATACCCAGCAACACGTTCCATCCTCACGCCTGGCAACAAAGTAATCCCGCTGTACCGGCTTTTGCCACCAGTTGCCTTCAATGCGTTCTGCATCTTCTATAAGTTCGAGTTTTCCATGCCAGTAAAGCTGGTGGTGTCGGCATTGCAGGGGTAGGGGGTTGCTTAGTAACCAGGCCGGCCGCTGACTGGTTTTTATCGGGTATAGGACAGGTTTTTTGTGCCGGGATAAGGATTGAAGAGCGGGTAGTGTTTGCCAGGCATATTCAGGAATATGGCTGTCCTGTATGCAAAGCCCGTGCATGGAATTTGTGCCAAGGCGGGCATCCAGTTTGTCGAGTAGCAAGCGCAGTGTACTGTCATCTGGAGTAAATTTAAGGGCAGGAAAAAGCGTTGCGCTGGTTTGTTCCGCTTTGCACAGCTTACTGGACTGTAAAATGATACTTTCAACAGGAGCGGTTATTTTAAAGTTTTCAAGTTTGATGCTCAACAATGCCATGAAATGTTTGAGGTTGTTTTGGGGTTGGGCAAAACCAAGTTTCAGGGTTTGGGTTTTGTTCCGGGGCTCATTTCGGGATTGGCCCTGCACAGCTTGATGCTCAAGCAGGCAAGTGAAGGCAGTGCAATGCAATTGTCGAATACGCAGGTATGTGCATAACAAAGAGAGCAAACGTTGCATGGGAAACAGCAAGGCTTCTGTTTCAGTAATGCCTTGCATGAAGTGCAGGGACTCTGTGAAATGTTCGGGCAGGCAGATGGTGTTTTGTGGGTCGGAAAGCTCACCCTGTACCTGTTGTAAGTACAGAACAAAGGCTTTGCCGTAACGTTTTCCAGCCGCTGCATAGGGCAGGCGTAATACGTCCTGTAAGGTTTCAAAACCGGTACGGCAAAGTTTGGCTATTATTTGCTCGCTGGTATTGAGTGTGCTGACGGGCAAGGCATTGAGCAGGGCGTTAAACTTTTCAGGTACCAGACCGCTGCTATTAATGTAGTCGCAGGCCTGAGTTTTACTGTAGCTCATTAAGCTTGCGGCTTTTGGTGTCGGAGCCAAGCCGATAGCCAGGCTATAACCCTGGGAATGGATGCCTTGCTGGATGCGCAACAGTAAAGCATGCAAGCCACCAAACAGTGCCAGGCTGCCCTGCAACTCCAAAAGCAGTTTGTCGGGTGCTTGTACACTAACGGCTGAGGTGAACTGGTAGCACCAGCGGGCTAATGACTGCAGGGCCTTTTGTTCCCGGGCAGGTGCGCGCTCTATAGCCCGGGCATCCGGGCATAGTGTGCAGGCGGTGGCCCAGGAACTGCGTGTTTTTACTCCCATGTTTTCTGCGTGTGTATTACAACAGTGCACCCGATGCTGTTCGATGATCACAATGGCCTGGGCACCTTCGGATTGACTGCGCGTAAAAATTTCCAGTGGGAGTCGGGCAAACCTTAAACAGAGCCATAACATGGGTTTAGTGCAATCTGCTGTGTAGTGGTTTGGGGCTGTTTATTGGCTCAGGGCTGTTTGTTAAAAGCGGCTCAGGGCTGTTTACTGGCTCAGGGCTGTTTGTTAAAAGCGGCTCAGGGCTGTTTACCAATGCGATCGTGGAATGCGGGCCGGCTTTAGCCGGGGGTTTGGGTATATGCACGGGTAAAACGTGCGAGGGGATATATGCATGCGTAAGAAAATCAGGTTTGGGCAGGTGTAGTTGTTGACCGCTCCAGCCCCCGGGTTGTTTAAGGATGTGTACAAAACAACTTTTACTGCGGGCTTTTAAAAGCAAGCGTAAACTTGCCGGGGAAGGCTGGTTTGCCAGGGTAGGTGCGCGGAATAAAAAAGCCTGGCTGTTGCCATTTTGGGCCGCGAGCTGAAGTTTGCGTAGTTGCTGGTGACTGGTTTTTTTATTAGACAACCAGGCAAGTGATACACCGCAGGTTTTACAGCGTAAAACCTGCTCCATTGCCCAGAGTTGTTCCGCCGGGTTTTGGGTTTGAATAACAATAACCCGCTGCTGGTTGAGTGCTGCGGCATACGGAATGTAGGGTGGGTCAATAAAGAAAAGCCAGCGGCCTTGCTCGCTTAGAGAAGTGAGCAAGGGGTTTAGCAGATGCATTTCCCCAATACCGGGTTGTGTGCAAAACAACTCGCTTAATGCCCCCGGGGGCCAGCCGCCCAGATGTAGTTGTGCATCCAGCAGAGGATGACCCGTCGGGATACCATCCAGGTTTTGTGCAACAGCGGTTGCCCGCCAGATATCGCGGCGTTTAAGTAAGGTGTTAAGTTGTTTGTTATGTTTCATGTTGTCAGGCTTCAAACTACTGTTAATATATACAGTAGTTTGAAGTTTGTCACCCCGTACTTTAAAGTTTGCCAATTATCTGGAGCCAGTGATGCAAGAACTAAGGCCCTTTCACATAGCAGTACCGGTGCGGGATATAGAGGAAGCCAGGGAGTTTTATACCCAGGTACTGGGCTGTGAAGAAGGGCGCAGTGACAGCCACTGGATAGATTTCAACATGTATGGCCACCAATATGTTGTGCACTACATACCACCAGAACAGATAGGCAGTTTGCACCACAATCCTGTAGATGGTCATGAAGTTCCGGTGCCGCATTGTGGAGTGGTACTGAAATGGGATGAATGGGAAGATCTGGCGGACAAGCTCAGACTGGCAGGGGTAAAGTTTGTAGTCGAACCTTACGTGCGTTTTAAGGGTCAGACCGGAGAACAGGCTACCCTGTTTTTTCTGGACCCCTCAGGAAATGCGTTAGAATTCAAGTCGTTCAAAGATCCGGGTGACTTATTTTCGAAAATCTAGGGGTCCACTAAAAGCCTGTATGAACAAAATTCATGTGGTTTATACGCTTGTTAATCAAGGGCTTGAAACAAAAAGAGCAGTATTTCGCCAGACGCAAAAGACTTATCCACAGCATACCCAAAGTAGCGGGGTACTTGTTAACAACTTATCCACAACGGTATGCAAACGTTTCACTATTCAAAGTAAATTCCTGTGTTAATGTAGCTTCACGGTTGAGCGAAGCCACTTTTAAAGAGGCAAAGACGCGAAAGAAAGCGGAACTGGAAACAGGGAAGGGATCAGAAACGTAGTTGTTAATGAGAGAGAGGACAAGCGAAAATCAAAGGCCCCTGCCAGGGTCTGGGTCATAAGGCAAAGATGGCTCAAGGGTAATCAGATCTCGTGTACATGAGGTTGAGGTGGACCTCCCTTAGGGGAAGAAAACCAAAAAATGGTTAGCCCGAACTTCAGGTCGAACTGATCATGACGGCCGGGAGCGACGAGGCAAGACGTCGAAAAATAACACTACTTAGTCTGGGTTGTGGAGCGATTGAAGACGTTCAATTTGGGAAACAGCTAAAGGATGAAGTCAGGACACGAAGGCGTAAGCTGGAATGCCAGGATGG
>Ga0256847_1001013_pt1 | contig 15481 bp, 12 predicted proteins | sample TeddybearmetaG_FD_189099 | JGI IMG/M metagenome (GOLD analysis project Ga0256847, IMG submission 189099) | Hydrothermal vent microbial communities from East Pacific Rise, Pacific Ocean - Teddybear | ecosystem: Environmental > Aquatic > Marine > Hydrothermal vents | place: Pacific Ocean: East... | reverse complement strand
GACGTGATCTTACGGGCCCATCAACAGCACTCGACAGGCGCCTGTTGTCTACGCGTATCGACGCTGACTATACCGAGTACTATGTTGGTGATTATACCGATATTGGTATTGCTGCCATGGTCGATTTTACCTGGGAGAGCGGACTTAGCATCTTGTTGGGAGCGCGTTGGGATACCATTGATATTTCGAGCGAAATTCCACTCGACAAAATAATGATGTTTAACTTTACCTCGGGTTTCGTGCTTTTGTCTGATGATGGCCAGTTCCTGTTGAACGATTTTGTGGATACAGCAAATTTTGGCCCGGGTGATATTCAGGCACCAGTAAAAGATAGCTCCACAGAGGATGGTATCTCATGGACAGCGAGTATTTCCTGGAAAACACCCATAGGGATAATTCCTTATGTTACAGCCTCCGAACAGTCCACACTTATCGCCGGGCAAGGTGCAGAGGTAACGACTGGAAACGTATTTTCAGGTGGTTCTTTTGACAGTTCTGAGCTAATTGAGTTTGGTGTTAAGGGCAGTTTTCTGGAAGACAGCCTCTACATAGCCCTGTCTTTTTATGAACAGGAGCGTACAGACTTTAGCGCGCAGTCTATTGTGACTAACCAGACCAACCGTACCAAAGGTGCTGAAGCCGAAGTACGTTGGGTGGTTAACGAGCATTTGATTGTTACGGCGGGTTACTCGAATGTTAAAGTAACCAACCTGGATACCCTGGAAAATGGCGGGCGATTCAGTTTCTACGGAGCTGAGGACATCCCTCAGATTGACCCATCACTGGTTTATGGTGGGCAGGTAATTGGTGTTCCAGCAGCGCTTACCAAAAGAGATGCCAGACGCGCAGGTATGCCAGAAAACATTCTCTCTTTCACTGGCACCTACGCCTTTGATAACGGCTTGGCGATAAACGCGAGCGTTGTTTCTGTAGACAGTGTGTACTCCGGTTATTCCAGAGTTGTTAAACTGCCTAGTTACACCTTGCTAAATATGGGTGTTATCTATGAAACGGAACAGTGGGCTTTTAGCTTTACTGCTAAAAACCTCACTAATGAAGATTACTACCGGGCTAATTTTCCGAACTTGTTCGGAAGTCAGATTGTGTTGCCTGAATTGCCGCGTCACTACCAGGCAAGTATTGCGTATCACTTCTAGTATTACGTAGTATCTGTAGTTAAAGATGGCGCCGATATTGTATCGGCGCCTTTTTCATAAGGGGGTCGGAGTAATGTGCCGGAGTAAAATCATTTGCTAGTAGTTTGTATTGCGTTGGCGAGTTCTGCCCAATAATTCTACTCCGGCACTTTACTCCGACCCCACTAATCATGACATCTAACTACTTACAATTTTCAATCGCCGCAGACAATAACCGGCTATACATATTGGAAAAGTTACGAACATACTTTGTTGAACCCGGTACAGTGCTGGAAATAGGCAGTGGGTCAGGACAGCATGCAGTATTTTTTGCCAGCAAGCTGGAGCATTTAGTCTGGCAGCCCTCAGACAGGAGTGAATACCTGAGAGCCTTAAATGAAAACCTTGCAGCTCTGTCCGGGAAGAATGTTCTCCCGGCTTTGCTTTTGGACGTGAGTTTGGGGTCGTGGCCTGTAGAATTTGTAGACTATATTTTTGCGGCTAATGTTTTGCACATTATGGCCGAGCGTGACGTGCCGCAATTCTTCAGCGGCGCAGGAAACCACACGAAACAGCAAAGTAAACTTTGTTTGTACGGTCCTTATAAATACGCAGGTGAATTTACAACAGAAAGCAATGCCCGGTTTGACGAATGGTTGAAGGGGCGGGATCCGGAGTCTGGTATCCGGGATATTGAGTGGGTGAATGAACTGGCTCAGAAGAACAATTTTGAATTAGTGAATGATTACAATATGCCTGCAAATAATCAGTTTTTGGTGTTTGAAAAACGTTGATTCGGTTTTTAAGAATTTTACCAACGCTACTGGAAATTAGATTAATACAGTAGCGCTGATAAAACTGAGCCTTTGCCCCGTGACTTATTTGTCCATTAAATCATTCATTTTGTCACCGGCTTCTTCCATGGCGCCTTCTGCCGCGTCTTCCATAGCACCTTCTGCCATATCACCAGCAGCATCCATAGCGTCTCCCGCCATATCGCCAGCGGCATCCATAGCGTCTCCCGCCATACCACCAGCAGCATCCATAGCATCTCCCGCCATATCGCCAGCAGCATCCATGGCTTCACCTGCTTCTTCCATCATCTCGCTGCCAGCTTCCATTGAGGTGCTGGTGGCATCTTTCATGTTTTCAGCGGCTTTGTCCATTTGGCTAGCACCGCTTTTATCAGAATCACATCCGGCAACGGCCATCAATATAGCCAGAACTGAGCCCCACATTGCAATTTTATTCATTTCACCCTCCCGCGAGTGATTTTGGGTAATAGTTAATCTCCGGTGGTGGGCTTTTCTTACGCCCATTTAGCGGTAGAATCCGCATAATAGCACACTAGTAGTACGCTTATGCCGATACCAGTTCTATATACTTTTCGCCGATGCCCCTACGCCATTCGTGCAAGAATGGCGCTTGCAAGTGCGAGCCTCTCTTTTGAAATACGGGAAGTAGTGTTAAAAGACAAGCCCCGGCAGATGTTGGATATATCACCAAAGGCGACTGTTCCCGTACTGTTATTGCCCGATGGCGGTGTTATTGAGGAAAGCCTGGAAATATTACATTGGGCGCTGGACGGTAATGATCCTTTTGGCTGGAAGAGACATTCAGCAGAACAACTGTCCTTTATGGATGCACTGGTTGAGATAAACGATCATTCTTTCAAAACCTGTCTGGATCAGTATAAGTATGCCGATCGTTTTCCGGAATATTCCAGGCAGCACTACCGTCAGCAGGCCGAGAATTTTCTGAGAGAACTTGAAGCGCGATTGGAAGCCAAGGGGCATTTATATGGTGCGACGAGGTCCTTTGCCGATATAGCCATTTTCCCTTTTGTTCGTCAGTTTTCGAATGTTGAACCCGGGTGGTTTGAAGCAGCTCCATATCCGAATATCCGCACTTGGCTATCCGCAATACTGAAGGACCAACTGTTTGCATCCGTTATGAAAAAATATGCCCCATGGCAGGCCGGAGATCCGCAGGTTCTTTACACAGGGGGAGCAGGAATGTGATATAACCTTATCATCTACCTGGAGCATCCCATTTGAATTACTCAAATCCGCAATATCTTACTTCGACCGAACAGCTAGCCAGTATGTTGGACAACGAGGCAGATAAGCTTAGAATTTTTGATGTCAATGTAACCCTGGTTCCCAGAGAGACAGGGTATGCCCCGGTAAGCGGGATCGATGAATATTTGAAAGCCCACATTCCCGGTGCCGCATTTATAGATCTGATGAATGATTTTTCAGACAAAAACAGCGATTTTGGCTTTACGCTGCCCTCCAGTGCACTTCTGGAGTCCTCCTTTCGTACGGCGGGCATAGGCAATGAAAACAAAGTGGTTATCTACAGTTCCGGTCACATGATGTGGGCTACCCGTTTTTGGTGGATGTTGTATTCGTGTGGGCACAGGAATGTGAGTGTTCTGGATGGGGGTTTTGCGAAATGGCAGTTGGAAGGGTGGCCTGTCACCAGCCAGGAAAACCAGTACGCGAATGGTGATTTTTCAGTTGAGCTCGATTCAAAACGATGGGCTGACAAGGCGGCAGTGATTGCGGCTATTGGGGATGCGGATGTTTGTACTATTAATGCGCTCTCCCCCGGCGTGTATTCAGGAGAGGCCGAAATGAATTATGGGCGAAAAGGGCATATCGAAAACAGCAAAAATGTTTTTTACGGAGACCTTCTGGATGAAGGCTGTTTTCGCCCCGCAGATAATTTGCGAACGATATTTCAGGATAAGGGTGTGCTGGCCAAGCCACAGGTGATTTCCTATTGTGGTGGTGGAATATCTGCCACCATAGACGCGCTTGGTCTTGCTCTTATTGGTTACGAAAATGTAGCAATTTACGATGGCTCTATGGGAGAGTGGGTTCGGGACAAAGATCTTCCCCTGATATTGGGTGCAGACTAATCGAAAGCCTTGAGAACTTCCCGTGTTAAATCCCAATTGTTAAAACCCTGGTTTCCGTAGTCTAGTCCGCGCCGCACAATAACCAGATCGTGAGAGGGGACAACAATTACGTACTGGCCGCGATTACCCGCAGTGGAGTAAGCATCTTTAGGCACGTCGGTTCTGCTATCGGGAACCAGCCACCATTGTCCCCCGTAAAAGTTACCAGTTTTAGCCGTGGCGGGTGCAGGTGTGGTAACAAAGTCTATCCACTTCTGTGAAATTATTTGCTCACCCTTCCAGCTACCATTTTGTGCATATAACAAACCAAAACGCGCCAGATCACGGGCATTACTGTACACCTGGCTACTCAAAATAAAGTCGTGGAATCGATCAGTACTGACAAGGGTGCTGCGCATTCCTAATTTGTCGAACAGTGCTGTACGGGGGAACTGCCGATAGATGGTTTCATCACCCAGTGCATGTTTCATAACGCTTACAGCTAACAAAGTATCGTAGTTTTCATAGTCCCAGAAAGTACCCGGTTTTCTTATCAGCCCTCTGTTAAGAGCACCCTGTACTGAGCTGGCGCCCGCCCAATATGACAAGCCAGACCCGGTTGCATATTCCTTGCCGGCGCTGTCTACCGGATAGAGCCCACTGGACATGTTTAGAACGTGGCGTAGTGTAATTGCCTTGCGAGGGTCTGAATCTGTTGATTGAACGCGTGGCAACCAGGCCAGGTTCAGAGGTGCATCAAGATGCATTTTGTTGGCATCTGCCAGAATGCCCATCAAAGTGACCGCAATACTTTTTGCGGTTGACCAGGTGCGTGTCCGTGTCGATACATCAATTCCTTCTGCGTATCGCTCCAATACAATATTGCCTTTGTGAAGCACGATCAGGCTTAATGTAACCTGTTCTGGTGAGCTTCGATTAAATGACCATTCAGACGCTGCTTGCAGAGCGTCTGAATCGATTCCGTCGGCAAGCGCTATTGCAGGAACCAGGTCGCCATTCGGCCAGGGTGTTTGGGACGGATCAATATCGGGGTAGGGCAAATTCAGTTGTGGGAGTAAATTGATGTTCTCAAAGTCCTGGTCAGGCGCCATCACTACACACCCTATTCCTCGTCGAAATGCAGCCCGAATAATCGGTCCGGATTCAGTGCCGCCTACTGCGACTGCTTTTAGCTTATTATCAATAAGGTATTCTCCACCAGAAGCAGTTCCAACCGGGTTTTGCAGGTAGGCCAGTTCCTGTAAAAAAATTTGTTCTATGGTGCGATGAGAAGTAAACAGACCATTGCACATAAGTACGGCTTGCACGCCGTTGCGTATCAAGGTGCGGTTGGCAGAGAAATAGTCGTAGTTGTCTTGTTGCCTTGCAAGAATCGATGGAACTGGGAGACATAAAATGAGAATAATTGCCAATCGAATTAGTTTCATTTCTGGGTTTTCCTTTACAGTTCAGTATTAGATGAAGGAGCAAATATGATAGACCTCTATACCTGGCCTACGCCAAATGGACGCAAAATTTCCATCGCCCTGGAAGAGTTTGCCTTGGATTACAAGGCGCATGCAATAGATATAGGTGCAGACCAACAGTTTTCAGATGAGTTTCTTGCCCTAAGTCCCAATAACAAAATACCTGCAATAGTTGATCAGGATACGGGTCGAAGCCTTATGGAGTCAGGTGCGATACTGCTGTACCTCGCAGATAAATGTGATGCTCTATGGGGCGATGATAGATGGGAGACCATCGAGTGGCTGATGTTACAAATGGGTGGAATCGGTCCCATGTTAGGGCAGGTACACCAATTCGTTAAATACAATCCCGGTAAAGCTCTGTATGCGGAGCAGCGTTTTTGCAGGGAGGCAGAGCGACTGTACGGGGTGCTTGAGAGTCGCCTGCAGAACAGGGAATATTTATCCGGGTCCTATTCCATTGCTGATATTGCTACCTGGCCCTGGATATCGCGCTTTGAGTGGCAGAACATGAATTTACACAACTATCCAAACCTTATGGCGTGGTATCTGAAAATTGCTGCTCGGGATGCCGTGCAAAGGGGTTACGACGTACCACATTTCATAAACCAAATTCCACTACCGTAGAGCGGCTCTTCTAAAACTGCCTAGAGCGGCTCTTCTAAAAGAGCCTGCTAAACTCCCTTGCTGCGTTGCTGGTTCTGCATTCCTTTATTGCTTCGGCTAACACAGGAATTCCTGCCTTAATTAGCTCGTCTGGAACATGGCCAAAGGCAAGGCGTATATAAGGTTTGCTGGTATTATCCACATGAAAAACAGATCCTTCTGCATAGTAGAAGCCTTTTGCGTTTGCTACGCGAAGTAGCTTTTGCATGTCCACATCATCGGGTATTCTCAACCACATAAAAAGCCCGCCAACGGGGACAGACCAGACACAGATATCATCCAGATGCGCCTTTAAACCAGTATCGACGAGATCGCGCTTGACCTTTAGCACCGGGTTGGCCAGGTCACAATGATCCCACACACCATTTCTGTAAAACTCGGCAACCACTGCTGCGGCGAAATAGTTGCTACCCGCATCGAAGCGTTGACTCACAATTTTGCTGAACATAGGTTCTTTGGCCAGCAGATAACCCAGGCGAACACCGGGTGCTAAAATTTTGGATAGCGAACCTATGTAAATCTGGTTGGGGCTTTCGTCCATGGCAAACATAGACGGTACTTTTTCGCCCTCGAAATGTACGTCTCCATAGCAGTTATCTTCTACCAGCGGCAGATCATATTTTGCTGCCAACTCGATCAGTTTCTGTTTACGTGCTAAAGGCATACACGTCCCGGTCGGGTTCTGATAGGTGGTCAGCGCGTAGATAAATTTGGGCAGTGTACCGAGATCGCTTAAACGCTTAAGTTGTTCGCTTAGGGCATCCATACGCATACCATCTTCATCCATGGGAATTCCCAGCAGCTCCAGACCTATGCCCTTGTAGGCATTGATAGTGCCCACATAGGTGTACTCTTCGGTAATTACGATATCGCCTTTGTTCTGCATAAGTGCCTGCCCGACCAGGGTCACTGCTTGCATGGAACCATTCATAATGGCGATTTGTTCCGGGTCTACGGTTACACCTTCACGTTTGCTTTCCCGCTCTGCCATCGCAATACGCAGACCTTCATGACCTTTGGCGCCGGGGTACTGGTTAAAGTTTTCATGCTCCGCGTCAATTGCACGAAGTGCTGCTTCCTTAAAGGCTTCGACCGGAAAGGTTTCAGGGTTGGTTTGGCCAATGGCAAAATCGTAGACAGGCATAATTAACTCGCTTGATAGTTCTTTAGTTCAGCCCAAAAATAAACAGGGTGTTACCACCAATAATGGCAATCCGTTGCTTTCCGTCGACGGCAAACCCCATAGGATTTGTACGAATATGTGCACCGGTATTGAACTTCCATAGTGGGATACCGGTTTTATTGTGAAGTGCAAAAAAGCTGCCTTCGTTGGTAGAGCCAAATACCAGGCCACCCGCTGTTGCCATAACGCCAGACCAGGGAGGAGACTGCAGGGGAAATTCCCATTGTTGTTCGCCGGTTAGTGCATCCAGTGCCAATATTGCACCCGAGGCATCGTCACCGTCATGGGCTTGTTCACCGCCACCATAAAATGGGAGGCCGGGTTCGTATTCAACATCGGTTTTAAAGTAGGTGGCTCCCATACGGCGATTGGCAACAAAAAACTGTTGTGTATTCGGGTTGTAGGATGGAGAAAACCAGTTGGTGGCACCTTGCAGACTGGGCCATATCAGGTTGCCCTCTTCTGTGGGTTCGATATTGTCCAGCAATATGGGCCTGCCTGCAGAATCAATGCCTTTCGCCCAGGTTTGATGGGAATAGGCTTCTCCTAGCAAATACTCTCCGTTGGTTCGGTCTATTAGATAATAAAATGCGTTGCGGTTTGCAAGCGCCAGCAGTTTGCGTTCTTTGCCGTCGAATTTGGCGTCCAGTAACACCGGAATCTGATTGGCGTCCCAGTCATGGGTGTCGTGAGGTGTGTACTGGAAATGCCAGCGTAATTCACCAGTGTCTGGATTAAGTGCCAGCACGGAACAGGTAAACAGGTTATCTCCTGGTCTTAAGTCACCGTTCCAGTCGGGTGCCGGGTTGCCTGTAGTCCAGTAAAGGGTATTGAGTTCAGCATCAAAAGACCCCGTTAACCACGTAGAGCCTCCGCCGGTTTCCCAGGCCTCTCCTTGCCATGTTTCGCTGCCGTGTTCACCGGGGGCAGGTATGGTATAAGTGCGCCATAACAGTTTTCCGGTTTTGGTATCGTAGGCATCGATATAGGCCCTCACACCCGCTTCGGCACCGCTCAGGCCAACTATAATTTTGTTTTCTAGTGCCAATGGTGCCAGGGTTAACGAAAATCCCACCGCGTTATCGGCTACCTTTGTTTCCCAACGAACAGCTCCGGTTGCGGAATCCAGCGCAAACAACCGGGCATCCAGTGTGGTTACAAATATTGAATCTCCCAGTATCGCTACACCCCGGTTAACTTTTGGAAAACCAATATGCAGCACTTCATTGGATATGGCGGGTTTCCAGTGCCACAATACTTTTCCGGTTTTTACATCCAGTGCGGTGACGCTACTGGGAGACTCCGTTAGGTACATAACCCCATCTGCTACGATCGGAGTCGTTTCTTGCAGGCCTGCACCTTCAATGCTTGTAGGCTGCATTTGATAGGCCCAGATAACTTTAAGTGCGGCAACGTTTTTTTGAGTAATCTGGGTGAGCGGTGAAAATCGCTCTGACTTGTAACCCCCGGAATAGGACAGCCAGTCCTCACCATTCAGTTCATCATCCAGTAGGTGCTGGTAGGTGGTTTCAGCAGACAGTTGTATGGAAAAAAGCGTACATAGTGTTAGTAGATGGAGTGACTTATGCATCTATTCAGGTCCTTTTAGATTCATCAGGTAGGAAACAAGATCGTCTACCTCCGTTGAGGTGAATGTAGTTTCGTAGCTGGGCATTAGACTGTGTCCAAAGGCTTTTTGGTAACTGGTGAGAGACTGCTTATCAAACGAATAGCTTTTGCCGCCCAGGTCACGCATTTGCACTGAAAATTCATCTTCGTTAATTCGAATACCTTCGAATTCTCCGGAAGCTGAAACCAGGCGAACGGTTAAAAAGGAGTTTATATTGCCTCGATAGGTAGTGCTTGTTTTTGGTTGATCCATGTCGGGGCTGATGAGTGCGTTTCGCAAATACTCGGCGTTTCGACGTAGCCCAACATCGCTAAGCTCCGGGCCCACTCCACGACCCCGGCCGTTTAGTATGTGGCAGTTGTGACATTGTCCCTTAAGGTCGTACAATCGACCGCCAGATGCAGGGTCACCCGGCAAGGGTTCTGGTGGTAGCTGGCCGAGCGAGCGCACGTAACTTGCTACATAAGACAGCTCATGGTCAGTAAAAGTCCAGTTTCCTGGCATGCCTGTACCGGTCAGCCCCTGACTAATGATTGTTTTCAGCGTTTCGTCATCTGGTGCATGGCGTAGTTTTGCGCGTTTCAGGCTTGGACCTTCGCCTCCGCCGCCTAACATGCCGTGACATCTGGCGCAGTGCACCTGAAATAATGCTTTTCCATCTTTGTCTGCATCTGCAGATATTGCCAGGGGAATTATCGCGATTACTGTTCCCAGGCAAACTCGTACCAATTGCCAGCGTAAGTGATGAACGATTGGAAATATTTTATTCAAGATGCCCCGCCGCGTTCTGTTTTCAGAATTTACCGTAACTACATTCCCCCGCTATAGCAATTTTCCCCCGCTATAGCAATCTGCCGATCTTGTGTTATATGTTCTTAGTCTCTACCTGTTCTGCAAAATTTTTGGCACAATTGGAATATGCATCGATCTATTGGCATCGCCGGAAATATGGGTGTTGGAAAATCCACATTGGTGGATTTTTTGAGTAGCACCTACGATATCCACCCCTTCTATGAGCCCCAGGAAGACAATCCATATCTGGCTGACTTTTATGGTGATATGAAACGCTGGTCTTTCCATTCCCAATTGTATTTTCTGAGTAATAAGTTTCGATTGCACCAGGAACTGGATCAGGTGCCGGGTGTTGTGGTACTGGATCGCACGATTTTTGAAGATGCTGAAATATTTGCAACTGCACTGCATGATATGCACCATATGGACGATCGTGACTGGCAGACTTATCGCAAGTTTTACGAGTCGATACTGGATGCGATCAAGCCGCCTGACCTAATGATCTATTTGCGTTGTTCCATGCGCACATTACGAAAACGTATCAAACTACGTGGCAGAAAGATGGAACAAGACGTTCCCCTGTCTTATCTTAAGCGACTGGACCGCTTGTATGAACAATGGATAGCTACATACACAATGAGTGAAGTGCTTATACTGGATACCGACAATCTGGATTACATTCACGATCTGGTGCATCGACTGGATATCATGGAGCGTATAGAAGCGGTGTTACCACATAATCAATAGGATAAGCAGGGCTTGGGTATGTCTAAAAGATTAGTGGCGGATATTGGGGGTACCAATGCGCGCTTTGCGCTGTTGGAGGCGAAATCATCCGGGCTGACGCACGCTATCACTTATCCTTGCACCCGGTTCCCAAGCTTTGAACGTGCCCTTCGCTTTTATTTAAAGGCTGTTCAGGTTGTCAATCTGGAAACCATATGTCTTGCAGTGGCCGGCCCGATTATCAATGACTCGGTAAATTTCACTAACAATTCTTGGAAAATTCATGCAGCAGAAGTCGCTGATGAGTTTCAGGGAGCCTCGGTAAAACTGCTCAATGATTTTGAAGCGGTTGCGTACGCCCTGCCCTATATGGGTAGCAAAGAACTTGTGAGGGTTGGTACAAAGCCAGGTTGTCTGTCGGTGCGTGACAATTCCAGGTTATGTACCATCGGGCCAGGTACAGGGCTGGGGAGCGCGGGCCTGCTTAGTGAGAAAGGCAGGAGGAGCGTAATTGTTAGTGAGGCCGGACAGGTTGGTTTCGCTCCTCAAACGCCAGTACAGCTTGAAGTACTCGCGGCACTTACGTCACGGTTCGGACGTATATCCAATGAGCGCCTATTATCTGGCTCTGGTATAGAGAACATTTATTGGGCTTTGGGCAAAAATCGGGGTGAACAATCTGAAGCTCCTTCAGCAGCAACAATATTTTCCCTGGCTGAAGCGCTATCATCTGGCAAAATAGAAAACGAACTGGCCAAGCAAACTATAGCGCTTTTTTTTGAAATACTGGGCCAGGTAGCCGGAGATCTTGCTCTGTCGCTATATGCTATAGATGGTTTGTACATTGCCGGTGGTATTGTGCGGCGCTATCCAAAATTACTCGCGGACAGCCTATTTCGGGAAGGCTTTGAAAATAAAGGCAAATATCGAGGCTTGATGGAAAGCCTCCCTACCCATTTGGTTACCCACAAGAATCCCGGCTTGCTGGGAGCAGTGCAGTTTACCTTGGACATGTAAAGGTGCTAATGCCCAACGATACTAGCAGGGGATGAATAAGTCGGACCGCCTAGATTTCACGCAAGTTGATAGAGCCACCTGATGCGCGTAGATAAAGTTCGGGACCACCACCATTTAACTCTCCCTTTAAGCTGTTTTTGGACTTTGTTCCACTCACTCTAACTGGCAGGTCGTTGTGTACCCTTCCGCCACTAGTTTGCGCATCTATGTTAAGGGCGACAGATGACCCCAGATAGACCGTAACGGAACCTCCAGACGTGCTTAACTTACTATCCGCCAATAATTGGCCAGGAAGATGAGCAACAATTTTTCCACCGGATGTGGTAGCTCTTATCTTTCCATGCGCTTCTCCAATTTTAATACTTCCGCCGGAGGTACTGGCTATAACGCTACCCTTGGCGCCATCAATGAAAATGCTGCCGCCAGAGGTGTGTGCGAATACGTCGCCTTCTACCATGCCAATGCGTATTGAACCCCCGGAGGTTTTGAGGTCGGCTGTCTGCGGTCGACCACTTAGTTCGATGGAGCCTCCGCTTGTCTTGCCCTGAATGACCCCGGCCACATCTATAAAGTGCAGGCTGCCGCCGGAGGTGCGGGACTGGATTTCGCCAGATACATTCGCGATATCAATTCGTCCACCAGAGCTATCCAGATCCAGGTCAAACTGCCTGGGAACAGTGATTTCAAGCTTGAGGGAGCGAGTGTGCCTAAAACTGAACCGGTGCAGGCGCTGGATGGATACCTGCACGGTGTTTCCACTTTGTGACAGTTCGATATCATAGTCATCGCGAATATCCTGCTCGCTGTCATCTCCGCGAGAAATTGTGATCGTCAGATGTGCGTTGTCATTACCGCGTACTTCAATTTTGGTGCTTTCAGCCTCTACAGTTAGCTGACCACCGGATGCCACATCAAAACTTTGGTTGATAGTGGTTGGTGCAGCGTTGGCGTTGAGCAAGAGCAAACAAGCAGTGGTAAATAGTGCTATGCATTTCGCATAAGCTATTGTTATACCGGGTAATTTTCTTTGTAATTGTGTGTTCATAATTCTATGATTTCCAAATATCTTCGTATTTTCCTGTCTGCATTTCGAGCAGAAATTACAGGACATATACTATAGATGTCGCAAAGTGCTGCTTCGTTGCACCGCTAAAAAAAGAAATTTCAGGCCACGTTATGAATTTGTACTACCCTGGCAGGATTATGAAAACGATTCATCAGTTCCACCCGATTTTGTCTAAACTCCTCTATGGCTTTGGTTTTAACCAGACCATAACCTCTCACCTGATCTGGCAAACTTGCGCATTGAACGGCATAACCCAGATTAGTGTTGTTCACATTTTCAAGCAGTTCCTCAAGCAGCTGCAGGTATTCTCCTAAAACGGCTCGCTCCTCCCGTCGTTCCCGCAACCTGCCAAAGGGGTCCCAGAAGGATCCGCGCAACAATTTGCCTTTCGCCAACAGGTGAAATAGTGGCAGCATCCAGGCCCCGAAGCGGCGCTTTCTAGGTCTACCAAGCGCGTCGAAACCTCGATTGAATATAGGGGGTGCCAGGTGAAAACTCAGTTTGTAGTTGCCCTGAAAAGTCCTGGCAATTTCTTTTTTAAAGTCACTGTTGCTATATAAACGAGCGACTTCATATTCGTCTTTGTATGCCATTAGCTTAAACAGGTTTACTGCAACCGATTTGGTTAGTGAATAATCTTTGTTTGAAAGCGTCTTCTCCAACACGTGTACTCTTGTCACCAGGGTTTTGTAACTATTCGCATAGGCTTTATTCTGGTATTTCACTAAAAATGTGGATCTGTGTTCTATCAATTGAGTAAGCGACATATCAGGTGTTTTTGATTCAGGCAGCTTTGCGGCGTTCACTACATATTTTGGATTGTGGGCTGCTAGACGGCCCCACCTGAAGGCTTGATGGTTTTCTTCAACACTCACGCCATTTAACTCAATAGCTCTGAAAAGCGCTGTTTCGGATACCGGTATCAAACCCTGTTGCCATGCATGGCCCAACATAAATACATTGGAGTAGACGGTATGACCCATTAGTCGTTCCATCATGGCATTGGCTTCAATAACTTCGATATTCTGAATTCCCACAGCGCTCGCTATGGCCTGTATTCGCTCATCCATATGAATATCCGCGTTGCGGTCCTGTACAAACTGGCCTGTAGGAATTTCGCTATGGTTAATAAGGACGCGAGTTCTGTTTTTTGCCAGTACCTTTACTACTCTGGGGTCTGTTCCCACAACGATATCACAAGCCACCACGGCATCTGCGCGACTGTCGGCGATTCGTAACTGGTTTAAATCGGTGGGTGTACGACCGATGCGAATATGGCTGATCACCGCCCCGCCTTTTTGCGCGAAGCCAGTAAAATCGAGTACAGATGCACCTTTGCCTTCCAGATGTGCAGCCATGGTAATTAGTGCACCTACGGTGACAACACCGGTTCCACCGACACCGGCAACGAGAAGATCAAAGGGTTCGTCGAGGGTGGAGAAAACCGGGCTCGGTAGTGCAGTAATGCGCCCGGGAAAATCAGAATCAGGGGCCTGGACGCCGGGTTGCTTCAATTCACCGCCTTCTACGGTGACAAAACTGGGGCAAAAACCTTTCACACAGGAGTAGTCCATATTGCAGGATGACTGGTCAATTTTGCGTTTGCGCCCCAGCACAGTGTCAACTGGATAAATCGAGAGACAGTTGGACTGGGTTGAACAATCACCACACCCTTCGCAGACCGCCCGGTTAATAAATATTCGGCGAGCCGGGTCCGGGTACGTGCCGCGCTTGCGTTTGCGGCGTTTCTCAGCGGCACAGGCCTGATCATAAATCAGCACAGTAACACCGGGAATGGCGCGCAGTTCTCGTTGCACGGCATCCATTTCGTCACGATGATCAAAACTGGTAGCTTCTGGAAAAAGCTGTTTATTGGTAAATTTTTCTGGTTCATCACTCACAATGGCAATACGTTGCACACCTTCGGCGCGCATTTGTAGGGCGATTGCCGATACACTGATAGAACCATCCACTGGCTGACCACCTGTCATGGCCACTGCATCGTTAAACAGAATTTTGTAAGTTATGTTGGTATCCGCGGCTACAGCCTGCCGGACAGCTAAAGAGCCCGAGTGAAAATAGGTGCCCTCGCCCAGGTTCTGAAACACATGGGGCTTGCCGGTAAAACGGGATTTTCCCACCCAACTTACACCTTCTCCACCCATCTGGACCAGGGACTCTGTATTTCTGTCCATCCAGCTCGCCATAAAATGACAACCAATGCCTGCCAGTGCACTACTGCTTTCAGGAACTTTAGTAGAGGTATTGTGCGGGCAGCCGGCGCAGAAGTAGGGTGTGCGTTTAACGTTAGATTGAACGTTAAGCTGCACCAGACCGTTTGCGAGTTCGAGCAATACTTTTTCGAAATGTACCTCTGGAAATTCGTGAGTGATACGGGCAGCGACGATTGGTGCCAGCAGGGTAGGGCTTAGCTCACCTGTCCAGGGAATTAGTGCTTTCCCCTTCTCATCGTATTTGCCAACCATACGACTGGGTTTGTCGCTCTGGTAGTCGTAAAGGTTTTCTTTGAGCTGGCTTTCAATAATACCGCGTTTTTCTTCAACAACTAACACTTCTTTCTTGCCGCGTAAAAACGCACGAGCCCCTTCGGTTTCCAGAGGCCAGACCATACCCACTTTGTAGATATCTATGCCCAGTTCGCGAGCTCGTTGTTCATCAAGCCCGAGTAAATTGAGTGCCTCCATTAAATCCTGGTGCGCCTTGCCGGTAGTAATAATACCGAACCGTGCACCGGGAATATTGTAGATGCGTTGATCAATCGGATTCGCTCGTGCAAAGGCACGCACAGCATCCAGCTTTGCAACCATGCGTGCTTCTACTTCTGGTCCTGGTAAATCGGGCCACCGGTCGTG
>Ga0256847_1001012_pt1 | contig 15532 bp, 11 predicted proteins | sample TeddybearmetaG_FD_189099 | JGI IMG/M metagenome (GOLD analysis project Ga0256847, IMG submission 189099) | Hydrothermal vent microbial communities from East Pacific Rise, Pacific Ocean - Teddybear | ecosystem: Environmental > Aquatic > Marine > Hydrothermal vents | place: Pacific Ocean: East... | reverse complement strand
CGCGCCGGTTAAGAGGCGAAATAAGGTGGTTTTACCCGCACCATTGGCCCCGATAATGCCAATAATGCCGCCGGGAGGTAGGGTGAAACTTAAGTCCTCCATCAGGATTTTGTCCCCAAAGGCTTTGCCTAGATTTTCAACTTCCAGCACCAAATTACCCAAACGAGGGCCGGGGGGAATATAAATTTCTTGTGTTTCGTTGCGCTTTTGGAAGTCTTGATTGTTTAATTCATCAAATCGCTGTAAACGGGCTTTGCTTTTACTGTGTCGGCCTTTGGTGCCAGATCGAACCCATTCTAACTCTTGTTTTAAGGTTTTTTGGTGTGCGCTCGCTTGTTTTTCTTCATGACTTAAGCGTGCTTCTTTTTGCGTTAACCAGGAGGAATAATTGCCTTCCCAGGGAATGCCACGGCCTCGGTCAAGCTCCAAAATCCAACCAGCAACATTGTCTAAGAAATAACGGTCATGTGTGACAGCAACCACTGTACCCGTATAATCATGTAGAAAACGTTCCAGCCAAGCGACGGACTCTGCATCTAAGTGGTTGGTGGGTTCATCTAGCAATAACATATCGGGTGTGGATAACAGCAGTTGGCACAGCGCCACGCGGCGGCGTTCACCCCCGGATAATGTGGTGACATCTGCGTCCCAGGGGGGGAGGCGCAAGGCGTCGGCGGCAACGTCTAATTGTCGGTCAATTTCCCAACCACCGGCGGTGTCAATGGCGTCTTGTAATTTGCCCTGTTCTTCCAATAAATTGGTCATTTCATCGTCGGACATGGGCTCAGCAAATTGCAGACTGATGGCATTAAAACGATCCAGTAATTGTTTGGTCTCACCCAAACCCTGTTCAACATTGCCTCGGACATCTTTATCGGGGTCTAATTGTGGCTCTTGGGATAAATAACCAACGCGAATATTTTTCTGTGGCCTTGCTTCCCCCTCAATGTCCTGATCAAGCCCCGCCATAATGCGTAACAGCGTTGATTTACCCGAGCCGTTGAGGCCTAATACCCCGATTTTTGCGCCAGGAAAAAAAGACAATGAGATATCTTTCAAGATTTGACGTTTAGGCGGCACCACTTTGGATACCTTATTCATTGTGTAAATGTATTGAGCCATAAAAAATATTTATCAAGTTGAATGAACAGAGTGCGAGACTAGCACGATTTTTCATGAGGTCAAAGGCCAGGTGATAGGATGAAAAAAAAAGGGGAAAAGCCACAATATCAAGTTTACGGTATTCACGCCGTGGCGAAAGCATTACAGGCGGGGCGAGTCACCGCAGTATTTTACGACGCACAACGTCAAGATAAACGCCTCAGCAGCTTACTGGCCGAGGTTGCCGCTGTGCGCATTAGCCCGCGTGCGGTGGAACGAAAACAGCTGACTATATTGGCTGCGGGCATGCAACACCAAGGCGTTGTTGCGGATGTTGAGGCTTTAAGCATGAAGTCGGAGCAGCATTTAGAGGCGATTTTACAAGCGGTGGAACAACCGTTTTTTCTGGTTTTAGATCAAGTGCAAGACCCGCATAATTTAGGCGCGTGTTTGCGTACGGCTTATGCGGCGGGGGTTGATGCCGTGATTACACCGAAAGATCGTGCGGTTGGGATGACTCCGGTGGTGTATAAAACCGCCTCAGGGGCCGCCGAGTTTATACCTTTGATTCAAGTCACCAATCTTAGCCGCACCCTTAAAGATCTGAAATCGGCGGGTATTTGGCTGGTGGGCACCAGTGATCAAGCCCCGAAGACGTTGTTTGAACAAGCGCTTACCGGGCCAATCGCGATTGTGATGGGGGCGGAAGGCAGCGGTATGCGCAAACAAACCGCTGCGCAATGTGACCATTTGATCAGTATCCCGATGTTGGGGCAGGTTGAAAGCCTGAATGTTTCTGTGGCGACGGGGGTGGTTTTGTACGAACGTTTGCGTCAGCTCAGTGTGGGTTGATAACGTCAGCGCCATTTAAGGCTGATCCATTCTCAACCGAAAGCCCAACACTGTATAAGCCGTGTCGGGCGTGTCTGCGGCCCGGTAGCCTGGGCGTACCATTTGCTGTTTACAATGATAAGACCCACCGCGCCGAGCACGGTTTTTCGCGGCACTGGGTTGATCCGGGCCGGTCGGATTTATGACTGTAGACGCAGCATAATAATCCGCCGCATACCAGTCAGCCACCCATTCCCAGGCATTGCCTAAGGTATCGTAAAACCCCCAAGCATTCGGTTTTTTCTGGGCGACAGGGTGGGGGACATCACCCGAATTACTCAACAACCAAGCATACTCTTCCAAGTTATCATTCTCGAACGGTCGAAAATTAGGATCACCGGCTCTGGCGGCATATTCCCATTGTGCTTCGGTGGGTAACTGATAAGCATGACCGGGGTCTTGCTGATTGAGTTTTTGGATAAACGTTTGAACGGCCATCCAACTCACAGAAACAACGGGTAACTGTTGCCATTGATCCTGTTGCCAGAGTCGCTCAGGGCCAGGTTTTGTGCCCATGAGTTGAAACCATTGCCCTTGGGTGATTTCGGTTTGGGATAAATAAAAAGGCTGTGTGATGCGAACGAGGTGCACGGGTTGTTCATCTTGAACGCTGGATTCTTGTGGGTCATCCATTTCAAACAGGGCTTCAACCAAGTCAGGGGTGCCCATCATAAATTCACCGGCGGGTACTTTGATAAAGGTGATCTGCAACGGGCCGGATACGCTATCTTGTGCCTGAATGAAGCTGGCATAGACACAACAGAGGCTGGCACAAAGCCATGTGAATGTTATGTGAGTCGAATGAATTGTCATCAATCAGTTCCCCAGGTGTGGTGATGTTTTATGCGGATGATCGCAACAGTACCTGATCCCCAGAAATGCGTCCAGAGGTTTGCCGGGTTATGCTTCACGCTGAGTGACGGGGGGTGTTTGGGTGGCTGGAAAATGCGTGTAATCCAGCTTTGTACTACAGTTGAATTCAATTCAAAGCAATAATCAGCAGCCTGACATCAGGATGTCTAAAGTATTTTTCAAAGAGACAATAAAAATAATGGTGCAAAAGTGCTTCAATGATGATGGGGATGAAACCATTCGGCAGTTTATTGAGGGCATTATTGGTGATTAAGCTTAACGCGGTAGATGTGCGCATAGAATAGGGGTTTTTTGGCCATATATCTGGCCTACTCTTAGGTGAAGGCATCGCGCAATGATGCTGTTCGGTTCAATTAAATATAAGGAAACAGTGTTGATGATAAACAGACTATTGAGCTATGGTTTTGTGTTAGCCAGCATGAGTCTATCCGCATACGCCGGTGATGTGGCCGAAGGTCAAGCAAAAGCAGGGATGTGTGCCGGTTGTCATGGTGCCAATGGGATAGGCTTAAGCGATGAATTTCCAAACCTTGCCGGGCAAAAAGCCGCCTACCTTGTGAAACAGTTGCGGGCATTTAAAAGTGGTGATAGGCAAGACCCTTCAATGAAAGCCATGAGCGCGGCGTTAAGTGATGCTGATATGCAGAATTTAGCCGCCTATTTTGCCAGTTTATCGCCGCTTGCAGTTGCTGAAAAAACCCCGGTTGTCGCCAGTGCAAGCGACCAAGCCAGCAGCCTTGAGTTTGCAGAAAGCACGTTTGTTAGTATGAAGAAAAGTGCCACCATGATGTCTTTTCCAACTCAGGCGGTTTGGAAAGGCGGCCCCAATATGCTGTATAACGCCATCACGCCAGATGGAAGGCTGGTTTTATCGACCAGTCCTTCGACCAATACGGTGTATGTGTTTGATGCGAAAAGCGGCAAACAACTGGCCATTGTGGCGGTTGGCAAAGCGCCAAAAGGGGTGAAAGTCACACCGGATGGTCAATATGCCTACATTAGCAACCAAAACTCAGCGAATATTAGTGTGCTGGATTTGAAGCGCTTGAGCGTTGTTGCAACGATTGCGGTTGAAGCTGGCCCGCATAATGTGCGCTTTACCCGTAGCGGCCAATGGGCTTATGTCACACTACAAGGCGGTGCAGGCCTTGCAGTGATCGATACCGTCACACGCAAAATGACCCAAGTGATTCCGATTCCTGGGATTACCGGGCCACATAATATTGATTTGTCTGCGGATGAACAAACCGCGTTTGTGCGCGATTTTGTGCACCATGTTGCGGTGCTTGATTTACGCACGGGGCAAGTTAAGCAAGTGATCAAAGTGGGTAAGGGGCATGGGGGCATTGATGTCGCGCCGAATGGAAAATTTGTCGCCACTGCAGCCATTGGGGCGGATTTTATCTCAGTGTTTGACCCCAAAACGTTCGCCGTGAAAAATATTCAAGTCGGGAATGGGCCACATGGCATTCGAGCCAGTAAAGACAGCCGTTGGATTTATGTGAGCATCACTAAAGACAATGCATTGGTGGTGATTGATGCGGAGAGCATGACTGTGGTGAAAAAAATCGCGGTGCAGAAATTCCCTTTCTGGATTGCGGTACAAGGCAACCCATAGCATAATACCCGTGCGTAACAGAATGGCCTTGTCTTGGATCTGGCCTTCTGTTGCATAATCTGGCTTTTAACGGCGGTAGGGGTGTTTATGTCTCAAACGATGGCGTTGTTTTTGTGTGTGTTATTACCGATTTCCATGAGTCATGCCAGCACACCCACCGATGCCTTATGGGCAGAAAAATTTATCCCGGAAACATCGGCTTTAATCGCGATACCCACCCACGACGACCCAACACATCCCGCACACCGTGTGAAAAATTTAACCCGCGTGAAAATACAGCTTCAACAATGGGCGACGGCGTTTAATCAACAGTTACAGCATGACCAGCTGCAAGCGTTTGAGTGGCAAAAACGCATCGATGGAAAAGACTATTGGTTGTTTGGGTTTCGTTTGGGGCGGGGCGCGCATAAAATCGCCATGTTAACGCATGTGGATACTGTCCCTCCCGGCCAAAGCGATTGGCAGCCTTATCAAGCCAGAATTGAAAAACGCGAATACTTGGGGGAAAAACAGGTCGACTTTCTGGTGGGGCGTGGGGCGATGGATAATAAAGGCCCGGCCATCAGTGCGTTTATCGTTCTGCGTCGTTTGGCACAGCAGTATGATGGGGCGGATGTGTTAAATCAGGTGACGCTTGAATTGATTTTTGATACCTCAGAAGAAACGGACATGGCAACGCCGCATTATCTGAAGGATGCAGGCACCGATGCGCCGGATTTTGGCATCGTGTTTGATGCCATGTGGTGTGTGCGTGCGGAAAAAGGCATTGAGCGGCCGGTGTTTCGTGTCTCCAAAACCCCACACAACACAACCAAGCTGTGGATTGAGCATTTGCAGTCGACCCCTGGCCCCGTCAATCAAATTCCCAGTAGCGCGCAAGCGGTGATTAAATCCGCAGACCCAGTGGCTTTAAGCGCCTTTTATCAAACCGTTTTAAAACAGTATCAAACATTTTCTGTTGAACCCGCAGGGTATCGGCGTGCGCGTATGGATGCCCCTATATGGCGGGATAATGCGGTGTTATTAACAACCCATGTGCTGGGGGCGCAACATGGTTCGGCACCGCAGGAGAATCTCGCGGCGGGGGCGAATCCACTGGTCTCTCTGAGTTATTTTTTGGGTGGGTTGGTCGAGCAGCAAACATTGGCGGCCAATGCGCAAGGCGTGATGGCGGTTTTTATGCGCTGGCTGTGGGGTACGCATGTTTTTGGCGAAGGCCATGAGGCGCTGCAAGCATTTGATGCGGTTTTTGAGCCAGGGAATGGGACGACCTACGCATTAACGCAAGTGCAGGCGGATAGCTCAGCGGTGCGTTTACACGTGGATATTCGTTACGCCATGCCTCATCACAGCACACCTTGGGATGGCCAAACCGAAGGGGTATTACCGGGTAAAAGCCGCTTCCAAGCCATTTTTAAGCCACTGTTGGCGAGGTTTAATCAGCGCTATCCGCTGTTTCCGGTGCGTGTTGCAACGCATACCGCGTATGGCCCCGATATTCGGTTGCCCAGTAATGCGTATTTTACTCGGGTTAATCAAGCTTATCAGGCGGTGATGGGGGAGCCCTGTCAGTTTATTGGCATTGGGGGTGGCACGGATGCGAAAGGGCACCCGGAATTGTTGGCTGTGGGCGCGTTGTTTTCGCCGGACCTTGGCCCGCCGGTGAATTTTCACGGGGATAATGAAGGCGCACCCCTGCCACACCTAAGAAAGAGTACGCAGATTTTATACCAAATTTTGGCGAATGAGCTGGAACATAAGGTGAAGTGATGGGGGTGTGCGTGTATTATGCCTGGCTTAATCAATCTTAATTAATGATTCTGTCTGGAGAAGAAAAGACAATGCGCATTTTATCCTTATTCATTCTGTCTGTTGGCATCACACTTGCCAGTTTTAGTGCCACACTGAAAGCCGCAGAAGCGCCGATCACGCCGGCAACACAAGCGGCATACGATTTATTTGAGGCGATGGACTTACCACACACCTATGCTCAAATTTTAATCAAAATGGTGGATATACAAATTCAACAAAACCCAAAAATCGGGCCACTTCGGCATGTCATGCTCAGCTTTTTTGATAAATATATGGGGTGGGACAGCATGCGAGAAGATATGGCGAAAATTTATGCGAGCAAATTTACCGCCGCAGAATTGCTTGAGCTCAAAGCTTTTTATGAAACCCCTGTGGGCAAAAAAGCCGCGATATTACTGCCTGAGTTGTCCGCAGCAGGGGCGGCATTAGGCCAACGAAAAGTACAAGAGAATATGGGGGAGCTAAAAAGAATGATCACCGAGGAAATCGACAAACAAGAAGCCAATAAACAAGAAGCGAACAAACAATAAATTGACCTTAGCAGGCAGGGCGGGGCTCATGCAGTCCTGCCTGTCTATCCCCCGCCCTGTATTTTGGTGGGTCTATGCTGTTCATCAATGGCGACAAACACCAGTTCTGCGGTGGCCACCTTAATATGCACGTCAGGTTCTCTGCCTCTTTGCACATACACTTGTGCATCAATGGTAAGCGAAGAGGTTTTTTGCTGCACCATTAGGCAATAACAGCTCACCAGATCACCCACATGAATCGGTTTCAAAAACTGAAAAGCATTCACCGCGCGGGTCACAAAAGGGCCGCGAATGATGGCGTAAGCACAGATGCTGGCGGCAATATCAACCTGAGACATTAACCAACCCCCAAAAATGTTACCCCCGGCATTCGTGTCAGCTGGCGTGGGTGTGATGCGCAGCGGTAGCTGGTAACCATCGGGTAATGTGCTGGGGGCAAAGGTCTGGATCATAATGGGATAATTTTTTTCGAAGGGTGAGTGGGGTGCCTATGTTAGGCCGCTTAACCGTGCGCTGAATATATTATAGTACACGCTCAATCGTTGACTTCAGGGGGTGCAAATGCGCTTGATCACCGAGGTCGCCTTAGACAAGGCGTTACCGGTATGGGCGGTTATATTGTACAGCGTGACATGGTCGTGCATTTTTTTAATCTGCGCTGCACGTAACGGTTGGTCAAATAATAAAGCTTCAATCATGTCGGCTAACTGTATCGGATTAAAGTTGGAGAGAGAGAGAATGCCATCTTCTGCGTGGAATGTTGAGCCACGCATAATGCCCCATTCGACATCCAAATTGATAGCGGGGGTTAAGGTGTGCATGGCTTCCACACTTAAAGTCGAGTCGCTGGAAACGAGGATGTCCGCCGCACTGATTAGGCGTTCGGTATCTTGGGTGGTATACACGTAATCAGTGTGATTAAGGCCGCATGCAGCGGCTAACGTTTGTGTGACGTGTGTGTGTTGCTCTAATGCCGCATTGGCAATGCGATCTTTGATGATGAGCGTGAGTTGAATGCCGCGTGTTTGCAGGTGTTTTAAGGCCTGGAACATGGTGGTTAAGGTTTTGGTGTGAATCTGTGTGTCTACATGCGCAGATAGTAGGCATGTCCAAGTGGTGCCAAACAAGATGATGGGTTGGTCTTTGAGTGCGTATTGTTGTGTTATTTTCTCTCGCAGCATTTTTTTTTGGCGCGCATAACGGCGGTAAATGGCCCAACAATGGTTGCCCACACAGTATAATGTGCCGTATGTAAACCTCGCATGGGCTTGTTTTCCCCGTGTGCCATAAACGCTCATATGGGGGCTAAAATCTTGGTCGTGAACGGGGTGGGGTCTGAGCAATTGTGGCCCATGTTGGATGTGTAAGGTGGGTATGTTGGCGGGTTTGGCCCACAGAATGGCCGTGCGGGTTAGCATCAAAACATCTTCAGAACAGAGCAGCAGTTCGATGTTATAACGCTGTTGGATGTTGTTTAACCAGGTTAAAAACACTTCAATGCGGGAGAGGCTCTGAGTTAACCTTTTACTGATGGTGGCGGTGGTTTCGGTAAACGGTACGTGAAAATTTTGGCAAAATGTGCGCCAAGCCTGGCTGCGAAAAGTCAGGGTGAGTTGCGCCAATGTTTTGCTTTGGTATTGGTTGATGGTGTGTTTGTTTTGATCCGACAATGGCCCTTCGATTCTGTGCAGTGTGACGCCGAGTGCGGCAAATTTTTGCACATCCTGTGGGGTATCGGCAATACTCGCTAAGACAAAAACGGTTCTCGGGCGTGTGTCCGGTAGGTTCGCAAGATAATCCAGTAATATGGGTAGGTGTGTGCTCCAGAGTAAGGATAAAATCGCGATGGGTTTGTGCTCTGTGGGTTTATGCATGGGTATTGGCCGCATCAGGTTGTCGAGCAATGCGCCGCATGACGTTGGCGGCGTTAGTCAGTGCGTTACCTTCATAGGCAGTCGCATTATACAGCGACACATGTTGACGCATTTTATGTTGTTGTGCTTGGCGTAAAATTTTATCCGTTAATAGGGCTGCAATGGTGTCTGATAGGTGTTTTGCATCATAATCACTGACTGAAAGAATGCCATCTTCGGCATGAAAAGCATGCCCCAGCATGATGACCCACTCGGTGTCCAGATTGATGGCAGGGGTTTGCACGTGCATGGCTTCAATGCTTAAGGAAGAATCACTGGAGATGAGGACATCGGCGGCGATAATCAGGGGTTCCAAATCTTCGGTGGTGTAGACATAATCGTGTTCAGTGAAACCATGTTGAGCGGCTAGGGCAGCAATCATGTTGAGATTGGCTGCATTTTTAGCATTGGCTTCTCGGTCTTTAATGACAAGGGTTGCGTCAATGTGGCGGGTTTTGAGTAAGCGGAAGGCATGCAGCATCGCGTTTAAGGTGGCGCGGTGGCTATTCAGGTCGGTATGGGCGGATAACCTGGGAGCCCAGGTGGTGCCAAACACCAACAACGGTTGATCGGGTTTTAGCGCATAGGTTTGTGCGAGTAAGTTGCGCACAGTTGTTTTTTGCATGGCATATTGGGTATACACCTGCCAACAAGGGTTGCCGGTGATGGAGATGTGCTGTGCTGGGAAATTGGCATACGCCTGTAATGAACGAATGCCGTATACGGCCATATGGTCAGCAAAATATTGGCTATGAATCGGTGGTGGTCGGCTCATGCCGGCGCTGTGTTGAATGTGTAAACTGGGAATGCCCGCTTGTTTGCCCCACAGCATGATCGTCCGTGCGATGCTCATCACATCCTCGGAGGACACAATCAGCTCTACAAAAAATTCTCGTTGGATGCGTTGTAACCACGTCAAGCAGATGTGGATATCCGAACAGTGCTGCATCACCGTTTGGGATAATAAATGTGCAGTTTCTGCGAAGGGGATGAGCAGTGGTGAACCGTGTGCATCTAAAAATGGTTGGCAGTGTTTGAGTGTGGTGTCGAGGCGTGTTTGTACGTCTTTCTGATTCTGGTGGATGCGTTGTTTTTCATCCGCCGTCACCGGCTGTTCTAATGTATAAACTTTTGCCCCTAGGGCTTCAATGTCTTGCCGTTGGCCGTTTTCATCGGCCATGCGTTTGAGTAAAAAAACGTTGCGTTTGCCGGGGGTGTGGGAGAGGTATTCTAATAAAATGGGCGTATGTGTGCCCCACAAGAGCGCGATGATGGCCGTTTCTTTCATGCGGGCAGCGGCCTTTTAATGCGTTTCATGAGGTCGGTGATGTTGTCCAAGGCTTTATCTGTGGTTGCACTGGCATTAAAAAACCCCACATGTTGCTGCATTTTGTCGAGGTGTTTTTTGCGCATCACGGGGTCGAATAATAAGGACTGTATAAACCTTGCCAATTGTTCAGCGTTATAATCAATGACTGAAAGAATACCATCTTCTGCATGGAAGGATGGCCCCAGAATCATGGGCCATTGGGTGTCTACATTAATCGCTGGGGTTAGGGCGTGCATGGCTTCCACACTCAACGAAGAATCACTGGAAATGACGACATCAGCGGCGATGATCAAATGTACCAGATCCTTGGTGGTGTACCGGAAATCATCACTTGTGAGGCCGTATTTTGCAGCCAAAGCGTGGGCCATTTGGGTTTCTTGCTCAAATTCAGCGTTAGAATCTCGGTCTTTGATGACCAGGACAACGGCATGCCCTTGTGTTTTCAGCAGGCTAATGGCATGGCACACGGTGGCCAATGTTTTGGCGTGAATTTGCTGATCAATGTGGGCGGATAATTGCGAAGCCCAGGTTGTGCCAAATAAAACCAACGCGGTATTGTCCGGTAATGTGTATTGGTTGTTAATGTGGGTGCGGACTTGCTCGGTTTGTGCATGGTGGCGTGTGTACACTGCCCAGTTGTGGTTGCCGGTGATGTGTAATGGCTCGTTGGGGCTGATGGCAAAAGCATCGGCGGCACGTTCGCCGTAGACGGTCATATGGTCGGCCAGGTGTTGGTTATGTATCGGAGGTTGGCGGCCTGTGCCAGGGCTGTGTTGTATCTGCAAACTCGGAATCCGTTCTTTTTGACCCCATAAAATGGTCGTGCGTGCGATGGCGGTGACATCTTCTGAAGTGATAATTAGCTCAATGAAGTGATTTCTTTTAAATTTCTCTAGCCATTTTATATAAAAATTAATTTTTTCTGATTTTTCATATAATTTTTGGCTGATGGTGTCGGTGGTCAGTTTAAGTGGGGCGCCAATCTGGCTACAAAAATCTTTCCATGCAGGCATGTTAAACGCTTTGGCCATCTGTGTCCGTGTCTTAATGGTGTCTTTCTGAACTTCGTACTTCTCCATTTCTGAAAAGGCATGTGCTGCCTCTTTAAGCGTCAGTACTTTTGCATCGAGCTCGTCTAGCGCTGTTATAGTGGCGTCTTCAAGGTACTGCATAAAAATCAGGGTACGTTTATGTGTATCGGGTAAACGCGCCAAATAATGGTACAGAATGGGCATATGTTTGCCCCAAATACAGGCCAATATGGTGATTTCTTTCATGTTGAAACGGGATGTGCAAGGGATAAGAACTGCACGGTTTTAAGGTCTTCAAACTCTTCCTCAGAGATATCTCGAATGAGCATTTTGCCAAAATCTAAGGTGCGATTTTTGGGTAAGCCGCCTTGCAAGCGTGCATCGTAAGTGCGGCCTTTTTTGGTGACCCGGTATCCGGTTTCTTGAAACAACTTGACGATTTCAGGCCAAGTGAAAAAACGGATGTGAGTGATATCCAGCAAGCCTTCTTGTTGATACGTCCAGCGGTTGTTTATGATCTCGTTGATTAACCACAGGTTTTTCAGGTTGGGAATGCTGGCCAGGACTTGGGCATGATCGCTTAGATAGGGGTGTATGGCTTTTAATGCGCCCCACGGGTTGTACATGTGTTCGAGTACATCCGCTAGAATGACACTGTCAATGCTGCCTTTTTCAATGCCAAAACTTTCTAGATTGACCGCTTCAATTGGCTGGTCAATGATAATATCACTGTGTTCTGCAGCGAGTTTTGCGGCGTGTTTGTTGAGCTCGACGCCAATGGTGATGCAATCGGGGAATTGGCGTTTAACTTCTTTGATGGTGCCGCCCGCAGCACAACCGATTTCGAGATAACGGGTGGGTGTAAATTCGAACATTTGAATCAGCTCGGAACGTGGGCGCGTGTGGTATAAACCCATCAGGGGGTTATCATCGTAACTGTCCAGCGTTTCCCACAGATAGGTTTTTTTAAGTGCTTTAAATGACAGGCCTTCAGGTGGCTGTTTGGCTAGACGAGTGAGTAATTGGGTGGTGTTTTTGAGTGCTTGGTCTTCCGCTTGCTCTGCGGTGCTATGGAAACGTTGCCGGTGTGCGCGCATTTTTTCAATGTGTTGTTTGCGGTAGTTGGCGTTGTTGAGGAGTTGATCGATTTGTGCGGCCAAACTGTGTGCGTCGTAATGGCAGATATCGATGATGCCGTCTTCCGCGTGAAATACGCCACCCCGAGCTAAACCAAACTGGGTATTCAAGCTGATGCTGGGTGTCTCCACTAACATGGCTTCGATGTTGGTTGATGATTCACTGGAGACGAATATATCGGCGGCTGTCGTCAGCTGCTCCATGTCGGTTGTGGTATAAATATAATCCTCGCGGGATAAACCACAATCGTTGGCGATACGCTGGCAGGTGTCGTGATTTTGTTCATCCACAAAATTAGAAACGCGGTTTTTGATGATTAGCTGTATGGGGGTGCCTTGTGCATCCAAGCGTTTTTTCGCCAGAAAAATCGCCCTCAGTGTGTGTTCATGTTCTTGTGTACCATAACCCGCTGAAATCGGATTTTTGGAGTTTTTGGTGGCCGCAAAAACAATCAGCGGTTGCTGTGTGTCGAGCTTGAAACGCTGCATGATCTCGGTACGAGTGGCCGCTTTATGTTGTGCTAACTGTGCATAAATGGCCCACGCGGGGTTGCCGGTGAGGTGGATTCGATCTTGTTCGATATGACCAAAGGCATTTGCCGCTTGGGCGCCATATACCGCCATATGGTCTGCAAATAAATCCAAATGTACAGAAAAAGATAAGCCCAGAACCGGGCCATGCTGGGCATGCAAAGAGGGTACTTGTTCACGCCGCCCCCAAGCAATGGCCGCTCGGGTGGCGTGTGAAACATCTTCAGACACCAAAATAAGCTCGATAAAATGGGTTTGATGAATGTTATCCAACAGTTTCACAATGGTGGTGACAACATCCAGCTTGGCCGATAACGTGCGTGAAATGGCATCCGTGGTGGTGCTGGTTGGAATGCCTTGGGTTTGACAAAAACTGTCCCATGCGGGGGTGGCCAGCTCGGATCTTAATTTAGACAGCATTTGGAAGGTCGATTTTTTAGCGGCACGATGGGCTTGCTCGGAGAGCACGTTTCTATCCATCGGCACCACAACATGGCCAAGCTCTTCGATTGCTTCGATGAGTTTAGCTTCCATCGGGTATAACAAATACAGGGTTCTTTGATACGAATCGGGTAAATTTTTCAGATAATGCATCAAGATGGGTGCATGTTGTTCCCAAAAAATAGCGATAATCGCGATTTCTTTCACATTATTTCCTTGTTGTATTGTTATATGGCTATTATGTGCTTAAGGAATAGGATCGCGCCTCTATTTTGCTATGATCCAAAGCCTGATGTAAAGTGAATTGTTCAAATTTCATACACGAGTGACAGCAATGGCGAATGAGACAGAAAATAGAAGGCAGCGTTTAACCAGTAATTATGTGCTTGTGGTGCACGCGGTTACCACAACCTCGGTTAACCTATGGGTTGGGGCACTGGAGCCCTCTATTGCCAAACCGCACAACTGGCGATTGGTGCTCAGGCAGGCGAACCAAGGGTTTAGCCAAGAGTCCGCCGATGAGGCGGATGACCCGGCGCTTGACGTGGCTAAAATTGAGCACTTGAAAGAGGATGGGGATGTTTGGAAAAGACCCTTTGACAAGCTCAATAAGCGTTTTTATTGCACGGAAACGTTTACTGACTTAACCCCCGGCCAAGATTACACCGTGGCGTTTGAAGCGCGCAACCAGGGGCAGTGGGTGCAGCTTGAAATTGCCTTTTTCTCAACCTTACCGGTGGGCTTACCGGATGCGACCAGTAAACCTTTTACCGTAGGGGTCGGCTCTTGTTTTTATACCAAACATGATGGGGGGCGTGCAGGCAGTGCGTATGAAGCACTCTTTAAAGATGAGGATTTGAGGCCGGATATCACGTTTCTGGCGGGAGACCAAGTGTATGTTGATATTGGTTTGGGCCTATACCCCTTAAACGAGGAAGATTGCCAAGATCGCATCGCCGATCATTATGCGGAAAGCTGGGCATTATTGCGCAGTGTGTTGCGTCGAGGGGGCACCTGGATGCTGCCAGATGATCATGAGTACTGGAACAACTACCCGTATTTGCAAGGCTTTAACCCATACCTTGTGACTTTGGATTTAAGCGACAATTTTAAAAACCACTGGGAACGTGCCGCGAAAACCGGGGTTGAGGTGATTCAGCAAGTGCAAACCATGCGCACTTTCATGCTGGGTCAAGATTTGGCTTTTTGTCTGGCTGATTTGCGTTCTGAGCGTTTCGATGACGGTTTTGTCTCAGAGGCGGCTTTTGTCCAGTTGATTGACTGGGTCAAGGGGTTAACCACGCCGGGTGTGTTGGTGATTCCGCAGCCTTTAATTGCGGATAAAGGCAATGAGAAAGATGCGAATCTGCCGGATTGGCAACAGTACAATCAATTGTTGATCGCCATACAAAATGGCGCACACGATATTGTGGTGTTAACCGGGGATGTACATTATGGCCGCGTTGCTCAAGTGCACATCGGCAACAGCACGAATAAGCTGGTGGAAGTCATCACCTCGCCGATGTCAAACTTATCGGAATTGAATGGGGTGGCAGCCTCCACACCAAAACAACCGAGGAAAAAATTCCCTTTTGTGAATGTGCCAGAGGTGAGTAAAAATAAGGTCACCTATTTGGGTAAGGTCTCGACTGAGCAAAAATGGTGGGATCTGCGTTTCCCGGTTCGGCGAACCACAGAACACTTTATGACGGTTGCATTCCACCGAGATGCCGAGGGGGTGGTGATGCAGATTCGTGCCTGGGAAGCGCGTAATATTGTGAAAAAGACCGGGTTACCCAAGCCCGTTAGGGGCTTTAATATTCCGCCCATTCGTTTAAACTAACTGACCGCACGCAGATAGTAACAGCACCGGCAACGAGGCATGAGGCGAGTATGACTTTCGAGGGGGAAAAAACACCGCTAGTGGTGGTTGAATCTGGCATTGGGCAGGCGTTAAGGCCCTCGTTAACTCAAAGCTTATTGACAATGTTGCAGCAAGGCCGTTCGTTGAATCTGATTGGCCCTGCAGGCCAAGGTCGGGAGCGTTTGTTGATGGATTTATGCCAAGCGGCACCAACCCAAGAGGTGTGTATTGTATCGCTCAATATCCGTCAGTATGCGCGCAATTACAACGCGTTGTTGGCGGCGTTTTGGCAGCAAATTCATCCACAGGGTCAAGCCCCCTCTAAAAAACCCAAAACCATGGCGCAGTTGGTCACGGCGTTGGCCGCTGAAAAACGCCCGGTGTGGATATTGTTGCATCAGATGGATGCGTTACACGTGAATGCTGGGGCAGATCCGTTATACAACCTGGCTTTTTTGACC
>Ga0256847_1001011_pt1 | contig 15534 bp, 11 predicted proteins | sample TeddybearmetaG_FD_189099 | JGI IMG/M metagenome (GOLD analysis project Ga0256847, IMG submission 189099) | Hydrothermal vent microbial communities from East Pacific Rise, Pacific Ocean - Teddybear | ecosystem: Environmental > Aquatic > Marine > Hydrothermal vents | place: Pacific Ocean: East... | reverse complement strand
ATATAGCACATTCGAAAGTTGGATTTTCAGTTTCACACTTTGTTGTTTCCGAAGTAGATGGAAATTTTAAAATATTTGAAGGAACTGTTGCAACATCTAAAGACGATTTTTCAGACGCAGTTTTCACCTTTACTATTGATGTAAATAGTATTAATACTGATAATGCTAACAGAGACGGGCATCTTAAATCTGAAGATTTCTTTTTTGCAGAAGAACATCCACAAATTACTTTTGTAAGTACTGGATTAGAAATGAATACTGAAAATCGCTACACTTTAAAAGGAAACCTTACTATGCGTGGCGTAACTAAAGAGATTGAACTAGATGCAAAATATGGCGGAACCATTAATCTTGGCGGCGGAAACTTTAAAGCTGGATTTGTTATTAAAGGTACCTTAGATAGAATGGAGTATGGTGTTGCATGGAATAAGAAAACAAAGGAAGGAAGTCTTGCAGTTGGAAAAGATATTGATCTTGTTATAAAACTGGAACTTAATAAGCAATAGATGAATATATATGAAATCTAAACAACACCCTTCTGTAGCAAAGCTATGGAAGGGTTTTTTATTGAAAAATGCAGAATATAATTCGTGTGTAATCAATGATTTATTTTATTTCTGTGATAATAAAAAAGATGCAGATGATTGTGCCGAATTGGTTGTAAATAAAATTAAGCAGGCGACTGCACCCTCACTTTGGTGGTTTAAAAAAAACAATGAAAAATTGCCAGAACCTGGAGATATAAACATCGTAACAAATTGGAATGGGGAAGCAGTTGCGATTGTGCAAACTACTAAAGTCAACCAGGTTCCATTTAATAAAATTACTCCCGAATTTGCTGTTTGCGAAGGCGAAGGCGATAAATCTCTTGCTTATTGGAATAAAGTACATTGGGATTATTACACACGTGAAATGAAGCCCTTTGGCGAAGTTCCAACAAAAGACATGATAGTTGTCTGCGAGTATTTTAAAACTATTTGGGTTGTTTAAAAAACTACCTTAATTCGGCTCCAAATTCCTTTTCAAAGGATTGCTGAAGCTTTTTCATTATTTTATCAATTTGCTTGTCTGTAAGTGTTTTTCGTTTGTCTTGAAACGTAAAACTTAATGCGTACGATTTTTTACCCTTCGGTAATTTTTTACCAGTATATACATCAAAAAGATTTACTTCTTTTAACAGTTTTCTCTCGACAGAAAAAGCCGTTTTATATAAGCTTTTAAAGGCTACTGATTCATCAAGTAATAATGCAAAATCACGTTTTACAATAGGGAATTTCGAAATTTCTTTAAACTGTACTTCTCCAACATCTAATAAAGACAAAACAAGATCCATGTTTACATTAGCATAAATTACTTCTGCTTCAATATCAAATTTATTTAAAATCGATTTTTGAATAATACCAAAATCAACAAGTATTTCTTCTTTTGTAATCATAGAAACCCCTTCTGAAAACACATCGTTTTTAGTTGGTTCTTCAGAATAAGAAATTCCGAAGCGTTCAAAAAGCGATGAAATTACACCTTTCATATAAAAGAAATCACTTTTTGATGTTGTTGTTACCCAACTGTCTTGGGTTCTATTTCCAGATAGCGTTAAAGAAAGATGTTTGTTTTCTTTTCGTTCATTTGTATAATTATGGTAGGTTTTTCCTAACTCAAATAATTTTATATTCGAGTTTTTTCTATTCTTGTTATATGAAACCGCTTCTAAAGACGAAAATAACATTGATTGACGCATAACCGACAAATCATTGCTTAACGGATTTAGCATCACGACATTATGTTCTTCTTTTAATTGCTCACTTAATGCAATATATGAAGGTGTAGTTAATGAGTTCGCCATCATTTCATTAAAGCCTAAAGCTGTCAATAATGAGGCTACATTATTTTGTACTTTATATTCTTCAACCGCTTGGTTATTGCATATTGATGCGTTTAGTTTATTACTAAACGAAATATTATTATATCCATAAACTCGTAAAATTTCTTCAATTACATCAGCTTCTCGAGTTACATCATTTCGATAAGCAGGAATCGTCATACCAATGCCTGTTTCGGTAACATTATTAATTTTAATGTCTAGCGAAGTTAAAATTGCTTTAATTGTTTCTCTTGGTAATTCTTCACCAATAAGTTTTGTAGCTTGATCAAACTGCAAGATAACTTGGTGGTCTTCTATTTTTTTTGGGTATACATCAATTACATCGCTTGTAATTTCTCCTTCAGCTAAATCTACTAGTAATAAAGCTGCACGTTTTAATGCATATTCAGTAATATTTGGATCGATACCACGTTCAAAACGAAATGAGGCATCTGTATTTAATCCATGTCTTTTTGCAGATTTACGAATACTCACCGGATTAAAATAGGCGCTTTCTAAAAAGATACTTGTCGTATCTTCGGTTACACCACTATTTTCTCCACCAAAAATACCGGCAATACACAGGGGTTTTTCGGCATCACAAATCATAAGATCTTCTTCATGAAGTTCACGCTCAACACCATCGAGAGTTGTGAATTTAGTTCCTTTTTCTAAGGTTTTTACAATAATTTTATTTCCAGAAATTTTTGAAGAATCGAATGCATGTAACGGTTGTCCTAAATCGTGTAAAACATAATTTGTAATATCGACAACATTATTTTTTGGTGTAATACCAATTGCATTTAATCTATTCTGTAACCATTTTGGAGATGGCCCAACTTTTAAATTAGAAATTGTGAGTCCGCAATATCTCGGTGCAAGCTCATTATTTTCTACTTCAACATCCGTTTTATTTAGTCTATTTTCAACTTTAAAATTACTATTTGAAGGCGTGATAAATTCTATCGAAACATCTTGTTGAATCAATCCTGCACGTAAATCACGAGCAACACCTAAGTGACTCATAGCATCGGCTCGATTTGGCGTAAGACCAATCTCAAAAACTGAATCGGTATCAACATCAAAAATGGTAGAGAGGGGAGTACCCACACTCAAATTTTCGTCCAAAACCATAATGCCATCATGACAATTTCCTAAACCAAGTTCGTCTTCGGCGCAAATCATTCCTTGACTTACTTCACCACGAATTTTACCTTTTTTAATTTTCCAGGGCTTTCCATCTTCATCATACAAAGTTGTTCCTATTGTAGCAATAGGAACCTTTTGCCCTGCTTTAACATTTGGTGCACCGCAAACAATTTGCAGCGTTTCATCGCTACCAATTGACACTTCTGTCACCTTTAATCTATCTGCGTTTGGATGTTTTTCACAACTTAAAACATGACCTACAACAATGCCTTCTAATCCGCCTTTAATCGTCTCAAATGTTTCAATACCTTCAATTTCGAGCCCAAGGTCGGTTAATAATTCGCCAGTTTTTTCAGCCTCCCAATCTAAATTTATAAACTGTTTTACCCAGTTATAAGAAATCTTCATATTCAAATAATAATTACAATCAGCAAAGATAGTATATAGTTCGCTTTTTGTAAGTTTTTTTTATACTTTCGGCTAAAGAAATTTAAAAATATATTATGAGAGCATTTTTTGCATTAATTATTATTGCTTTATTTTTTTCCTGCGGAAACGAAATTACTACATTAAAGCCTGGTAAGTGGCGAGTTAATTTAGAAGTACAGGATGGTAAAACGCTTCCGTTTATGATGGAATATAAGGCCGATAAAACATTTGTAATTAGTAATGCTGAAGAGCGTATTCAAATTACCGATATACAAATTGAAGGCGATTCGATAACGATACAAGCTCCTGTTTTTGAAGGTGTTTTAAAAGGTGTGTTTGTTTCCGAAGAAAAAATTGAAGGTAGTTTTATAAAAACGAGTTTAAATAGAATTGTACCTTTTTCGATGTTCTTCGGAAAGGAAAATCGATTCGAAAGTGATGCAGAAGCTACTGTAAATGTAACGGGTAATTGGGAAACCGTTTTTAGCCCAAATAGTGATGAAGATCGTTATATTTCAAAAGGAACTTTTACACAAAACGGAAATAATGTTACAGGAACATTCCGAACTACAACAGGAGATTATCGGTATTTAGAAGGTATTGTAGAAAATAATATTATGAAACTTTCAACTTTCGATGGTGCGCATGCATTTTTATTTGAAGCTACAGTAACAGATAGCACTTTAACGGGTGTTTTTTATAGTGGTAATCATTGGAAAGAACCCTTCGTTGCAAAAAGAAATGAAGCTTACGAACTTCCTGATGCCGATAGTTTAACGTATTTAAAAGAAGGTTATGATCGATTCGATTTTTCATTTCCAGATAAAGACGGAAACATTATTTCAATGCAAGACGATCGCTTCAAAAATAAGGTTGTACTTGTTCAAATTATGGGAACCTGGTGTCCTAATTGTCTTGATGAAACAAAATTTTACAGTCAGTATTTAAGGGAAAATAATCATGACGATTTAGAAATTATAGCGCTAGCGTTTGAATATGCACCAACCAAAGAAAAAGCCTTTTCAGCAATAAACCGATTAAAGGAAACGATTGGTGTGCCGTACCCAATTTTATTAGCACAAGTTGGTACCAGTAATAAGAAAAAAGCAAATGAAAAACTTCCAATGCTTAATCATATTTTGTCGTATCCAACAACAATTTATATTGATAAAGCAGGAGAAGTACGTAAAATTCATACTGGTTTTAATGGACCAGCTACAGGCAAAAAATTTACAGAGTTTAAAGCTGAGTTTGAGGGTTTTGTGTCGCAACTTCTTAAAGAATAGTTAATTAACAGTTTGCAAGTTACTTTAACAATTAGATAACATGTTTGAGTTGTATTGATTTATACATTGTAATGATTAATCAAAAAATACATTAAACATGAAAAAAAATAACACAACCAAACTATTTTTGTTTTTAATGCTAACTATTAGCATTAGTGCTTTTGCACAATTAAACACGCCAAGAGGAAGCCAAGAGGCAACCGTAACGCAACGTATCGGAATTTCTGATATATCAATAACCTATTCAAGACCAAGTGTAAATGATCGTGAAATATGGGGAAAATTAGTTCCGTATGGCATGAATAACTTAGGATTTGGAACAGCAGTAGAATCGCCATGGCGAGCTGGAGCAAATGAAAACACAACCATTACTTTTGATAGTGATGTAAAAGTAGAAGGAGAAGACCTGGAAGCAGGAACATATGGCTTGCATATGATTATTAATGAAGATGGTGGCGCAACAATTATCTTTTCTAATAACTCAACTTCTTGGGGAAGTTTTTTTTATGAACCTTCTGAAGATGCTTTACGAGTTGATGTTTCAACTACTGCAAATGGGCATACCGAGCTGTTAACGTACGATTTTATAAATATTGATGCTACATCAGCAACAGCAGTTTTAAACTGGGAAAAGAAACAGATTCCTTTTAAAATTGAAGTAGATGTCACAAATATTGTTTTAGATGATATTCGTAATAAGCTAAAAAACCAGCCAGGTTTTAATCGTCAGACTTGGGAAAATGCTGCAGGATATGTGTTAAATAATGGAGGCGATATCGATGAAGCTTTGGGTTGGATAGATAATGCTATTGCTGGGCAATTTTACAGCAAACAAACCTATACTAATACACAAACGAAAGCAGGATTGCTTAATAAAGCTGGGAAACAAGCTGAAGCGCTTAAAATATTAGATGACTTCTTACCACAAGCTACAGTTTTTGAAGTACATCAATACGGAAGGCAACTTATTGGGTTCGGACTTGTAGATAAAGCGATGGAAGTTTTTACTATGAATGCTGAAAACAATAAAGATACTTGGCCAGTGCATTATGGTTTAGGGAGAGCTTATTCGGCTAAGGGTGATTTTAAAACTGCTATTATTCATTTAGAAAAAGCACTTACTTTGGCACCAAATGCTGGGAGTAAAGGAAGGGTACAAGCTAATATCGATAAACTTAAAAAAGGAGAGGATATTAATTAAAAATAATTCAATAAAGATAAAAGCCCGCCTTTTGGCGGGCTTTTATTATTTTAACCAAAAAGTTCCAATAGCGTATATTTTTGCATTTCCACTAATTAGCACTCTATTTCCATTATAAGTACAATATAGGGTGCCTTTTCGTTTAGAAATTTGATACGCTTTCATACTTTTTTTATTTAATTGTTTGCTCCAATATGGTATTAAAGAACAATGTGCCGAACCAGTAACAGGGTCTTCTAAAATTGAAGCCTGTGGTGTAAAAAACCTAGATACAAAATCACAATTATTGCCTTTTGCAGTAACAACAATACCGCCTGGATCAAGATTAATTTGATCGAAAATCTGTCTGTTTATTTGTATGTTTTTAATCTCTTCTTCAGTATTATAAACCAAAATATAATCTCTAGCTTTCAAAATATGCGTAGGTTGTATATTCAATGACTTTTTTAATATTTCAGGTAAGTTGGCTTGAACAGGTTTTCTAGAAGGAAAATCTAAGGTAAATAGGTCACCATTATTTGTAACAGTTAATTTTCCACTTGCAGTTTCAAAAATAATTTCATCTTCAGGGTACTTAAGTATTTTCTTTAAAACATAAGCTGTTGCAAGTGTTGCATGCCCACATAAATCCATTTCTATTTCGGGGGTAAACCAACGTAAATGGAATGAGTTGTTTTGTTTTACGAAAAATGCAGTTTCAGCTACAGCATTTTCATTCGCAATATTTAGTAAAATTTCATCATCTAACCAATGTTTGAGATAAACCACACAGGCAGGATTTCCGCCAAAAATAGTATTAGTAAAAGTGTCTATTTGATAAAAGTTTAACTCCATTTATTTAGTTGATTTTTTGGACAACTAATATACGCTATTTGCCCTATTGTTTTTAAATAGCTTTAATACTAGATTTATATCATTATAAACACTAAAAATATTAAAATTATGTCAGTATCAAAATGGATGAGTTGGGAAGGCGGAGTAGATTTAGTCGCTTTGTCAAACGAAAAAATAGAAATGCCAAATGTAATAGTTCATCTTGCTAGAATGGTTCATACGCCAGTTGGCTCTGCACCTTCGGGAATGATTCTTTTGCCAAATGAAGATGGAACTCCAAAAATCATGACTTTTGTTTCTACAAATTTTGAAGTAGGGAATTACTTTGCATCCAATGTTTTTGCAGGTACACCTTTTGAAAATGCACCGACTGTTGTTGGAGAGATTAATGTTAGTATAGCTGAAGACTTAGCAGAAGTTACCTTGAAAATTGAAAGATTTAATGTGAATTTAAAACTTTCAAATTTAGGAGAACTTACGCGTGTAAACAGAAAATCTCCAAACCTTCCTTTTAATGATGACTCATTAGAGGCGGAAGCTAGAACTGTAGAATTAACCATAAATGGAATTGTTACACCAGTTATTGTTCCTCCTATGGGAATGAGTGGTGGACCAGCTGCTGTTTATTCGGCTACAGGTGTTTATTCGAGATAGGTGTTTTTGTAAAGATAATCGAGTCGGTTAAGTCTATTGATTCTATCGATTTAACCTATTAAATTATTGTATTTGCTTTATTGCTAAATTGTTTAAGAGCCTTTTATTATTGCAAGGGCCTCACTTAAAGTCACGTGTTTGTATTTTTTTGCAAGTTTAATATGTTTACTGCAAAACCAATCCATTCCGGCTTCATGACCTACAAAACCAGGTTCTTCAAACCTTTTGTTAAATTCTTTATCCGATTCTGAAAGGGTAAAAAGTACGAGTCCTCCCTTAGAAATGGAATGGCTAAAATTTTTACCGCAAACAGCACAAATAGGAGGCCTCATAAACTCAAAGGTACTATTATTATGAAATATAATTCCAAATATTTTTGTATTTACTAAGTTGAAGGTAGGCGTTTTTTATGACATTATTCTCTGGTTTTGATAGAGTAGGGTCGTCTTTCAAAATTTGTTGAGCATTGCTTCTTGCAAGTCTTAATATGTCATTATCTCGTATTATATCTGCTATTCGTAGGTTTAATACGCCGCTTTGTTGGGTTCCCATTAAATCCCCAGGACCTCTAAGTCTTAAATCAACTTCAGCAATTTCGAACCCGTCTGAGGTTTTTACCATTGTATCGATACGTGTTTTTGCATCTTCGGAAAGTGCATGACTAGTCATTAATATACAATAACTTTGGTCGGCGCCTCTACCAACACGACCTCTTAATTGATGCAACTGTGATAAGCCAAAACGTTCGGCACTTTCAATAACCATAACACTAGCATTTGGCACATCGACCCCAACTTCGATAACAGTAGTTGCTACTAAAATATTTGTTTCACCTTTAATAAAACGATTCATTTCAAATTTTTTATCGGCTGGTTTCATCTTTCCATGAACAATCGAAATTTGATAATTTGGTCCTGGGCCATTTGAAGGAAACTCGCGAGAAATACTTTCGTGCCCGTCCATTAAATCTTTGTAATCTAAAGCCTCACTTTCTTGTATTAATGGGTATACAATATAGACTTGTTTTTGGTTGCTAATTTCGTCTTTTAAAAAGCGAAAAACTTTAAGTCTATTTGCATCAAATCGATGTACAGTTTTAATAGCCTTTCTGCCAGGTGGTAACTCATCAATAATTGAAATGTCTAAATCGCCATAAACACTCATCGCCAATGTTCTTGGAATTGGCGTTGCTGTCATCACTAAAACATGAGGAGGAAACTTATTTTTATGCCATAACTTAGAACGTTGCGAGACACCAAAACGATGTTGCTCATCGATAATAGCTAGCCCTAAATTTTTGAATTTCACCTTATCTTCAAGTAATGCATGGGTTCCAATAAGGATGTTTAATTCACCATTTTCGAGCTGTTTATGAATTTCTCTTCTACTTGAAGTTTTAGTTGATCCAGTTAATAGTGAAATACTGATATTCAAATTTTTACATAAAGAAGATAAACCATTATAGTGTTGGACTGACAAAATTTCAGTTGGCGCCATTATGCAAGCTTGAAAACCATTGTCAAGTGCTATTAACATTGACATTAATGCGACTATGGTTTTTCCAGAGCCGACATCGCCTTGTAACAAGCGATTCATTTGAGCTTTGCTTCCTAAATCGTTTCTAATTTCTTTGAGAACACGTTTTTGTGCATTAGTTAATTCGAAAGGTAAATACTCTTTAAAGAACGTGTTAAAATACTCCCCTACTTTTTTAAAAGGGTAGCCTTTAATTTTAGTTTTACGCTGAAGATTTTTTCTTATTAATTGCAGCTGAATGTAAAATAATTCTTCGAATTTTAAACGGTATTGTGAACGTGATAATAGGTCTTGATTTTGAGGAAAATGAATATTAAAAAACGCTTCGTTTTTTGGTAGTAGATTATAGCTGTTTAATTGGTTTTTTGAAAGTGATTCTGAGAGGCTATTTTTAGTAGTTAAAAACAGCTGTTGCATGAGTGAATTTATAACACGATTACTGATACCTTTTGCTGCTAATTTTTCGGAAGAAGGATACACAGATTGCATCGCTGAACTTAGATTTTTTTTGTATTCTGAAACCAATTCCATTTCGGGGTGAGGCATAGAAAATAATCCATTATACCAGTTTGTTTTCCCGAAAATTACATAAGGAACATTTAGTTTTATACTTTCTTTAATCCATTTTTGACCACGAAACCAAATGAGTTCTATTTTGCCAGTTTCATCTATAAAAGTGGCGACCAATCTTTTACCACGTTTTTGTTGAACCATTTTAATATGGGTGATTTTTCCAGTAAGTTGAACTTCGGCATTGCTTCTTTTTAATTGATTTATTTTATAGAATTGTGATCGATCAATATACCGTCTTGGAAAAAGATTAATTAAGTCTTGAAAAGTATGAATTCCTAATTCTTTTCGCAGCAAATCGGCTCTGTTTGGACCAACACCTTTAAGATAATCGATTGGGGTTTGTAAAAAATCGGGATTCATGGTACGAAGTTAATTTATTTCGAACGAAGTGAGAAATCTCATTCAGTTATTCATTTTATATTTATAGTTTAATTTTATAATGTGATTTCTCTGTCACAACGCTCCTTCGAAATGACTATCTTTGTACAAAACCTTTTCTTTGTTTGTATGAATTTAAAAACCTTCATAGCTCTCTTTATAATTAGCTTCAGCTGCTTAGCACAACAAACTGATATTGTAGATTTTATTAAAATTGAAGCCGAAATTGAACCTATTGCTTCAGAAAAAAAAGTAATAGGAAATGTTGCCTACACATTTAAAGTTCTTAAAAATACTGATTCTATATATCTTGATGCAGTTTCAATGTTACTTTTAAATAGAAAAGACAGTAATACTATTTCTATAGCTTCCGAAGAAAAAAAAATATGGTTTATTTCAAACTTTGAGGCAAATAAAAGTTACACGGTTTCATTTTCTTATGAGGCTCAGCCAAAGAAAGCACTTTACTTTACGAATTCACAAATATGGACGCAAGGGCAAGGAAAATACACTTCAAATTGGCTGCCTAGTATTGACGATATGAACGATAAAATTGAATTCGATTTGACTATTATCAGCCCTTCTGGTCAAAATGTTGTAGCAAATGGGAAATTGATTTCTTCAGAAATGAGAGATAAAAAAACCATTTTTAAATTCAATATGGAAAGCCCAATGTCGAGTTATTTGGTGGCCTTTGCTATTGATAATTTTGATAAACAGGAGATTTATTCTGAAAATGGAACCCCTATACAACTTTACTTTACAAACGAAAATGCAGCTAAATTTGAATCTACGTATCGGTATTCAAAAGTGATATTTGATTTTATAGAAAAAGAAATTGGTGTTCCATATCCGTGGCAAAATTACAAACAAGTACCAATTAGAGATTTTTTATATGCAGGAATGGAAAATACGACGGCAACTTTTTTTTCGGAAGCATTTGTAGTTGATTCTATTGGTTTTATTGATAGAAACTATGTAAATGTAAATGCACACGAGCTTGCACATCAATGGTTTGGAAACTTAATAACGGAAGAATCTGGAACACATCATTGGCTGCAAGAAGGTTTTGCAACCTATTACGCATTACTTGCCGAAAAAGAAGTTTTTGGTGAAGATTATTATTTTTGGAAGATTTACCAATCTGCCGAACAACTGAAAGCTTTGAGTGATGAAGGAAACGGCGAAGCTTTATTAAACCCAAATGCTAGTTCGCTCACATTTTATGAAAAAGGCGCATGGGCACTTCGTATTTTAAAACAAGAAGTTGGATCCGAAGTTTTTAAAATAGCCATTCAAAATTATTTAAATAAGTTTCAGTTTAAAAATGTTATGACTGACGATTTTCTTGCTGAAGTTGAGAATGTTTATGGAAAAGATCTTTCAGAATTTAAAAGAAATTGGCTAGAACAAAGTGCATTTAAAGCCGAAGAAGCTTTAGATTATTTAAAACAATCTACTTTTATAAATACCTATTTTGAAACAGTTGCATTGCGACCAGTTGCTTTAAAAGATAAGAAATCGACTTTAAAAACATTGCTTAAATTTCCAAATGATTATTTAGGGCAGGAAGTGGTTTTTCAATTAGAAGGTGAGCCTTTAGCCGAAACCCTTTCACTCTATAAAAGCGCTTTTGAAAGCAATAATATTTATGTTCGTCAGGCAATAGCATTATCTATGCCTATTATTCCGAAGGATTTAAAAAATTATTACGAATCATTACTTGAAGATAATTCTTATGTAACACAAGAAGCTGCATTTTATAACCTTTGGAATAACTTTCCAGAAGACGCCGAAAAATATTTAGAGACCATGAAAAATGTGTATGGCTTTCAAGATAGAAATATAAGGCAATTATGGTTAGCATTGGCAATTGTTACAGTAGGTTATGAAGTTGAGAATAAGGCAATTTTCTTTAATGAATTAAAAAAGTTTACAACTTCAAATTATAGTTTTGAAGTTCGTGAAATTGCTTTTGGTTATTTTAATAGTATTGGTTTGTGGGAGGCAGAATCTTTAATGGCATTAATAGATGCTAGTCAACACCATTCCTGGCGTTTTAAAAAGTCTTCTAGAGAAATTTTAAAAAAACTTTTACACCACGAATATTATAAAGAAAAATTAAAATTATTAAAAAAGGATTTAGATGAAAAATCGTCTAAACTTTTAAAACAGTTAGAGAAAGAATGAGAGCATTGGTAATATCTGGTGGTGGGAGTAAAGGCGCATTTGCAGGAGGTGTAGCCCAATATTTACAAGAAGAACTTAAGTTTAATTACGGCTTGTATATTGGTACTTCTACGGGTAGCTTATTGGTTTCACATTTGGCTTTAAATAAAGTTGAAAAGATTAAAGAAGTGTATACATCAGTTAATCAAAAAAGTATCTTTAGTCTTTGTCCGTTTAAAGTTAAAAAAGATAAATACGGAACCGAACAGATAAATATTAATCACTTTAATGTTGTGAAAAATTTTTTCCGAGGAAAGAAAACTTTTGGAGAAAGTAAAAATTTACTAAAACTTATTAAAAAAGCAATTACAAAAGAAGAGTTTGAAGAAATAAAAATGAGCGCAATCGATGTTGTCGTAACCGTTTCTAACCTATCATTAAATCAAGTCGAATATAAATCGATAAACGATTTTAGTTATAACGATTTTTGTGATTGGATATGGATTTCTTGTAATTACACACCTTTTATGAGCCTTGTAAAAAAGCAAGGTTGTGAGTATGCCGATGGAGGGTTTGGTAGTATGGTGCCAATAGAAGAAGCTATAAAAAGAGGTGCGACTACTGTAGATGTTATTGTTTTAGAAACTGAAGTAATGCATTATAATAGGCTCCCTTCAAAAAATGTGTTTTCATTAATTTCGAACCTATCGGCTTTTATGGCAGATAGAATTGAAAAGCAAAATATACAAATCGGAAAATATGCTGCAGTACACAAAGATGTAATTATTAATTTATATTACACACCAACTGTGCTTACTACAAATTCGTTGGTTTTTAATAAAGAAAAAATGCACGCTTGGTGGCAGCGTGGTTTTGATTTTGCGAGATTAAAGAATGTTGATGTAAATGAGATTTAAAAGTGTTTTTTTATAATATTTTAAACACTTATGTTTTATAGAGAAGAGGGCTTATATTTTTTATATAGCCCTCTTTACATTATTTGTATATATTTTTCACTAAAAGTCACACAAATTAAAACATTGTGCTGCATCAAAAACCTCTACATCGCCAATAGTTCCTTTAAAATTAACTCCGCCAATGCCGTCAAAATCTATAAATAAATCGGTATCTTGGTTTGCTGTTGCAAATGGGTCTGTAGATGAATTATTCCCTGAATACTCTATCCCTTCGAACCCATATAATGGAGTAATACTTGCATTTCTTGCAATCAAATAATTACCTGTTGCCCAAAAAAACACATCACATTCTGCACTAATATCTTCTTCTACTTCTTTATATGCAAAATCTATACCTCCGGCTGAATTGTCATGATCTGAATAAGATAAATTTCCGCCTATAAAATATTTTTTGTTAAAACCCCAAGTACCTCCATTTGTATAGCTTATTACTTTTGCTTGATGCGGGTGTCCTCGTTCGGCAAGTAACATTTCTTGAAAATTACTAGAAAAAGCAATATCTGAAATAATTCTCTGACTGCCAGGAACATTTGCTATTTCTCTAACTTCTGATGAAGGAATGGGAAAGCTTCCATCGGGATTAAGTGTAATTGAATAAATACTGCGTTCTGTATTATTTAATTTTACTCTTGGAAAATAAACTTTCACACTTCCAGCTTCATAATTTACTCCTATAGCCCATACTCGTTCGTCTTGATTTACAATACCTCCCAAGCCGTCATCTACTGCCCAAGGATCAAAAGTTACAGCAGTACCAATAGCACTATTAAGCCCTGTAATTCTATAAATTTTTCCATCTTCTAAATTGGTAGCAAATAATTGATTGTTTATTTTATCATATGCAATGTTACCTATATCATTTAATGCATCACTACTGCTTGGCAAAGTAATAAAGGGAATAGCTGTAAAATTGGGAGGTGAACATTTATATATTATTGCATTTCCAGAACTAGTTGATGGTTCAGGAGCGCCAAAACCATCTTTATCAAAATAGATGTCTGATGATGCTAAATAAATATTCTTATTATTATCTATGGCTATTCCAAAAACCTGTCCTATTTCGCTTGCTTTCCAATTGAGAGGATGCATTGCAGTAACTTGTGTGGTCGTTGTTGTTGTAGCCCAATCATCTCCTAATGGTGCCTGCGAGTTAAAGCGTGTGTCATATATTACAGCTACATCCCCTCCTAGGTCTCTTGAGTAACACGTTGCAACAGTAAAAGAAGCAAACTCAGAATTAGGTTGGTTAGAAATACAAATTTCTTCATAACCACAACTTTCATCATCGGTACTGCATGCAGTGCTAAATATTAATAGCAATGCTATTGTTGCTTTTAAAAGGTTCATACTAACTTGTTTTGTTTTTAAAATGTTTACTAAATTTTTAGATATTTTTTTCATGTTTTCTAAGTTTTAAAGAGCCAAGGCAGTTGCATTATTTGAAACTGCCTTGGCATTAATTAATAATTGGCAAATTCAAAAAAATTATTGTGGGCAAACCACTTTAAATTCTGTTCTACGATTAATACGATGTTCTGTTTCTGAACATTGTACATTGTCTGCGCATCGATTTAATAATTCGGTTTCACCAGCTCCTCTTGCAATTAATCTACTTCTAGAAACTCCTTGAGACACGAGATAATCGACTGTAGATTGCGCTCTTTTTTGAGATAAATCCTGATTATAAGCGTGGCTTCCTCGTGAATCTGTATGCGAAGACATTTCGACCATAATGCTCGGATTATCTTTCATAAGTTTCACAACTTTTTGCAAATCTGATATTGAAGCTGATAAAATATTCCATTTGGCTAAATCGAATTGTATATTGTCTAAGCGTATTGCTTTTCCGCAGGGATCTACACACATTTCAAAATCTATAAATAAGGTAGTATTCCTATTGTATTGAGACGTAGATACTTCTACTTCGTTCGAAAAATAACCGTTTTTATTACCTTTTAATGTATGAGTTGATGATTGTTTTAAATGAAAAATAAAATTACCATTTGCATCCGACAATGTGTTTTTCTGCCCGGCTTTAATTTTGTCTTTTAAAATGATATCGACACCTTGAATTCCTGTAACAGTATTGCATTCGACTACGTTTCCTTTTAGAATAAAGTTTAAATCGCTATATAAAATTTCTTTTTGAATTGTAGAACCATCTTTTAGGCAATCTTTAAATTCAGATTTAGTAATACTTGTTTCTTCTAAAATAATATTATTGAGTTTTCCGTTTACTAAATAGTTATTTGGGTCTACGTCACTAAACACAGCTACACCATACGAATTTGTTGTTCCGGTTTGTTTTATATTCCCTTCTAAATCTTCTAAAATTATATCAGTATTTGGTAAAACTTCGCCTGTATATTTATCTTTTGCAGTTACAGTAATTCCGCAGCCACAAGTTGAACAGCAACTAGGGTAATGGACTGTTCCACATACGCTGCAGGCTTTATTTTTTTTAGAAAATTTATAAGTAATGCCTAC
>Ga0256847_1001010_pt1 | contig 15539 bp, 12 predicted proteins | sample TeddybearmetaG_FD_189099 | JGI IMG/M metagenome (GOLD analysis project Ga0256847, IMG submission 189099) | Hydrothermal vent microbial communities from East Pacific Rise, Pacific Ocean - Teddybear | ecosystem: Environmental > Aquatic > Marine > Hydrothermal vents | place: Pacific Ocean: East... | reverse complement strand
CAAAGTTGTGGATATTTGGTCTCACACCAACGAGCAAGTTGCCAAAAAGATGATGGACAACTTAAGTGTTGAAACAGTGACTGATGCTGACGGTAAAAAAGTTGAACAAGAATCCTTTAATTCGGTCTTTATGATGGCGGATTCCGGTGCTCGTGGTAGTGCGGCTCAGATAAGACAATTAGCCGGTATGCGTGGTTTGATGGCAAAGCCTGATGGCTCTATCATCGAAAGTCCGATCAAAGCAAATTTCCGTGAAGGCTTAAGCGTTCTTGAATACTTTATTTCTACTCACGGTGCTCGTAAAGGTTTGGCAGATACCGCACTTAAAACGGCAAACTCAGGTTACTTAACTCGGCGTTTGGTTGATGTTGCTCAAGATCTTGTTATCACAGAACATGATTGTGGTACCGAAAAAGGCCTAGCGATGGCTCCGCTCATTGAAGGCGGCGATGTTGTAGAGCCTCTCGGCCAGAGAGTACTCGGACGTGTTCCTGCGGAACACATCTACAAGCCAGGAACTGAAGAAATCGTATGTGAAGCGGGTACATTAATCGATGAAAAATGGGTTGATGTTTTAGAAGAAAACGGTATTGATCATGTTGTAGTTCGTTCAGTTATCTCCTGTCAAACTCGCCATGGTGTTTGTTCACTTTGTTACGGTCGAGATTTAGCCAGAGGGCATTTGATTAATATTGGTGAAGCTGTCGGCGTAATTGCGGCTCAGTCGATCGGAGAGCCCGGTACACAGTTAACTATGCGTACTTTCCACATTGGTGGTGCTGCATCGCGAGCTAGCGCAGAAAACAATGTACAGATAAAAAATAACGGAAAGCTAAAATTACACAACTCAAAATACGTCACGCGTAAAGATAAAAAATTAGTAGTAGTGTCCCGTTCCACTGAATTGACTTTGATTGATGAGTTTGGACGTGAGCGCGAAAGATACAAAGTGCCGTACGGTTCAGTTTTAGAGCAAAAAGATGGAGCTAAAGTAAAAGGCGGCTCTATTGTTGCTAATTGGGATCCTCACACTCATCCGATTATTACTGAAATTGCGGGTCTATTAAAGCTGGAAGATGTGATTGAAGGCGTTAATATGACGCGTCAAACGGATGATGTTACCGGTATGAGTTCATTATTGATTACTGAGTCTAAGCGTTCTGGCACCAAATCTAACGATTTACGTCCACGTATCATTTTGTTAGACAAAAAAGGTAAAGAGCTTAATATTCCTGGCACTAAGACTCCCGCTCAATATACGTTACCCATTAACGCTATCGTTAGTATGGACGATGGTTCAGCAGTTGGTATCGGTGAAGCGATTGCTCGTATACCTCAGGAAGGTTCAAAAACTCGTGATATCACGGGTGGTCTGCCACGAGTAGCCGACTTGTTCGAAGCTCGTAAGCCGAAAGAACCTGCTATTTTAGCCGAAATTTCTGGAATGGTAAGTTTTGGTAAAGAAACAAAAGGTAAACGCCGATTAGTCATCACGCCACAAGAGGGCGACGCTTATGAAGAGCTTATTCACAAGTGGAGACATTTTAATGTCTTTGAAGGTGAAAAAGTTGAAAAAGGCGAAGTTGTTTCCGACGGAGCAGATAATCCCCACGATATCCTTCGCTTAAAAGGTGTGAGCACGTTAGCAAATTACATTGTTAATGAAGTTCAGGAAGTTTATCGTCTACAAGGTGTAGGTATTAATGATAAGCACATTGAGGCGATTGTTAATCAAATGCTTCGAAAAGTGTTAATTATGGATTCTGGCGATAGTTTATTGCTTAAGGGCGAACAAGCTGAATACATAAGAGTATTGGAAGAGAATGAAAAGTTAGAAGCTGACGGTAAAACACCTATTAAGTTCCAACGTATTCTTATGGGTATCACTAAGGCATCTTTAGCAACTGAATCATTTATCTCAGCAGCATCTTTCCAAGAAACAACGCGTGTATTAACAGAAGCGGCCATCGCCGGTAAAAAGGATCGCTTACGTGGATTAAAAGAAAACGTAATCGTTGGTCGATTAATACCAGCAGGAACGGGTCTAACTTACCATGCTGAGAGAAAGAAACGTCTTGAAGGCGAATTTGAATTTGAACTAGAAGAAAATGTTTCTGCTGAAGATGCAGAAAAGGCACTAAGCGATGCATTAAGTTCATCTTTGGTGGAATCTACCGAAGGTGATCAAGAGTAAAAGCGGGTAAGCGTTGTTATTTGGCGCTTAGCTTGCTTGACATCCTAACAGCAGGCAATTACAATGCCGCTCCCTAAATTATAGGTTGCGTATTTAATAGCCGGCAATTAGGGTTTTATTAGAAGAAACTTGGAGTTATTGTAAACAATGTCAACTACTAACCAGTTGGTACGCAAAGGGCGTAAAAAAATCGTCGCGAAAAGCAAAGTACCTGCGCTAGAAGCAAATCCGCAAAAGCGTGGAGTTTGTACTCGTGTTTATACGACTACTCCCAAAAAGCCTAACTCAGCACTACGTAAAGTGGCTCGTGTTCGTTTAACTAACGGATTCGAAGTAACCTCTTACATTGGTGGTGAAGGTCATAACTTGCAAGAGCATAGTGTTGTTGTTATCCGTGGTGGTCGTGTTAAAGATCTACCGGGTGTACGTTATCACTGCGTTCGTGGAAATCTTGATTTAGGTGGAGTAAAAGATCGCAGACAGGGCCGTTCTAAGTACGGAACTAAGCGACCTAAGTAATGATCAGTTCTAATAGCTAAAACTATCTAGTTTATTAGAACAACGAGCTAGCAGTACCAAAAAAACCGCATTAGATTGATTTTAATGAGAATGAAAAATTAGTTTTTTTTATTCAGGAAACTGACAGATGCCAAACAATAGTTCTCGCTAATATCTGCAACGGATATGGCGAATAACTAGGCAAACGTTATTTAATTTGAAGACATCCCATTTGAGATGTGAGTAAGGTCCGGACACAGTGCTGGAATAACCTGAAGAACACATAGGAAAATTTAAAATGCCAAGAAGACGCGTCGTCGCCAAACGAGAGATCTTACCCGATCCTAAATTTGGAAGTGAGTTATTAGCTAAATTCATCAACATACTAATGGTTGATGGTAAAAAATCCGTAGCTGAAAAAATCGTATATGATGCATTAGATATTATCAAAGAAAAGAAAAGTGTTGATGATGCAATGCCAATTTTTGAAGAAGGTTTAGAAAAAATCAAACCTTTGGTAGAAGTAAAATCACGCCGTGTTGGTGGTTCAACTTACCAAGTACCAGTAGAAGTAAGACCTTCTCGTCAAATCGCTCTGGCGATGCGTTGGTTGGTAGAAGGATCACGTAAGCGCGGTGAAAAATCAATGAACGCTCGTTTAGCGGGTGAATTGATGGACGCTGTAGACGGACGTGGATCATGTATCAAAAAGCGTGAAGACATTCATAGAATGGCAGAAGCTAACAAAGCATTTGCTCACTATCGTTGGTAGAAACTGTACCGTTGGTAGGCAAAACAAGTCTTTATAAAAAGCCGACATTATTAGTCGGCTTTTTTGTTTGTACTATCTGCAAATGTAAGATAATGTTCTAACAGAGTGTTTGGTAGGAGCTGCGTCTCGCTGCGATAGGATGTTATAGTCTAACTAGGAATTCTAAGTTATAGTCGCAAGTCTATGTAGTTTAGTTTTAGACGTATCTAAAGAAATTCGCGCCGAGACGGGCGCTCCTACCGAAAATAATAGTGTAAGCCCATTTAAGCTAAGCAATCTGCAAAGTCAAATAAAGTAAACAAAAATGCCAAGAATCACATCCATAGAAAATTATCGGAACATCGGGATCGTTGCACATGTTGATGCGGGTAAAACCACCACCACCGAGCGTATTCTTTTTTATACCGGTCTATCCCACAAAATGGGCGAAGTGCATGATGGCGCCGCAACTATGGATTGGATGGAGCAAGAACAAGAGCGAGGTATTACAATCACCTCCGCCGCTACCACGACCTTTTGGACGGGCATGAACGAGCAATATGACCAGCATCGAATTAATATCATTGATACTCCGGGCCATGTTGATTTCACCATCGAAGTAGAGCGTTCTTTACGAGTGCTTGATGGCGCTGTCGTTGTTTTCTGTGGTTCATCGGGAGTAGAACCACAGTCAGAAACTGTGTGGCGACAAGCTAATAAATACAAAGTCCCTCGAATAGTTTTTGTCAATAAAATGGATCGGGCGGGCGCGGACTTTCTGAGAGTAGTGGAACAAATCGAAGAGCGACTGGGCGCTACAGCGGTTCCGATACAACTTCCTATCGGGGCAGAAGAAGAGTTCAAAGGCATCATTGATCTTATCGACATGAGGGCTATTTACTGGAATGAGGCTGACAAAGGCATGTCATTTGAATACAAAGATATCCCCGATGAGCTACTTGCAGAGTGCGAAAGTCAACGAGAACTGGTGATTGAAGCTGCGGCAGAAGCTAATGATGAGCTTATGGAGCGCTACCTCGAAGATGGTGAGTTATCAAATTCGCAAATCAAACAGGGACTCAGAATAAGAACTATCGCTAATGAAATTGTTTTGGCGACTTGCGGCAGTGCTTTCAAAAATAAAGGCGTTCAAAATGTACTGGATGCTGTTATCGATTACCTACCCGCCCCAGTTGATATTCCAGCGATTAGTGGTGTGCTAGAAGATGGCGAAACCGAAGCTAATCGCCCGGCGGATGATAAACAGCCTTTCTCGGCTTTAGCATTTAAAATCGCCACTGACCCATTTGTAGGAACGTTAACTTTTTTCAGAGTTTATTCCGGCGTGCTCCGGACGGGCGATCAAATTTATAACTCCGTAAGACAAAAGAAAGAGCGCGTGGGTCGAATTGTTCAAATGCACTCCAACAGTCGAGAAGAAGTTAAAGAAGTATTTGCCGGAGACATTGCCGCCGCTATCGGAATAAAAGATGTAGTCACCGGCGATACTTTTTGCGATCCCGCTGATCCTATTATTTTGGAAAGAATGGAATTTCCAGAGCCTGTTATTTCCGTTGCGGTAGAGCCTCGCACAAAATCGGATCAAGATAAAATGGCGATAGCGCTTGGCAAATTAGCCAAGGAAGATCCGTCTTTTAAAGTTGCAACCGACGAAGAATCAGGTCAAACGATTATTTCTGGTATGGGCGAGCTTCATCTTGATATTTTGATCGAGAGAATGAAGCGCGAATTCCAAGTAGAAGCCAACATTGGTAAGCCGCAAGTCGCATATCGAGAAACTATTTTGGAGTCTGTTGAGGCGGAAGGTAAGTTTATTCGCCAAACCGGCGGAAAAGGACAGTACGGTCATGTGGTGCTAAAAATAGAACCACAAAAAAGTGGTAAAGGCTTTGAATTTGTAAATGATATTGTCGGCGGTAGCGTTCCAAAAGATTTTATTCCCGCAGTTGAAAAGGGTTTACTAGAGCAAATGCAAAACGGCGTACTTGCGGGTTATCCCATGGTGGACGTAAAGGTCACACTAATCGACGGTTCATACCACGATGTTGATTCGAACGAAGTCGCGTTTAAAGTTGCCGCCTCAATGGGGCTTCGGCAAGGAGCGTTAGATGCAAAACCCATTTTGCTTGAACCGATTATGAAAGTGGAAGTGGTTACTCCAGAAGAGTATATGGGCGATGTTATCGGCGATCTCAATCGTCGCAGAGGTATTGTTCACGGAATGGAAGATAATCCATCGGGTAAGGTCATTAATGCCGATGTACCTTTAAGCGAAATGTTTGGTTATGCCACTGCGGTTAGGAGTGCGTCTCAGGGAAGAGCAAGCTATTCGATGGAGTTTTTGGAATATGCTGAAGCGCCAGCGAGCGTGGCTAGTGCGTTGACTTATTAATACAACCGATATCATACTTTTTAATCGAGGCTGTAAAACCATCTGTGTAACTGTCCTCTAAAGAGAAGTCTTAGCTTTCGTAGGGCAACGAGATTATGAACTTTGCACCACCTAAAATAGATGACTCAGTAACAATAATGTCGCCTTTGTGCCATTCAACAATTCTTTTTACTATGGCAAGTCCTAATCCATGGCCTTTATGTTTACTCTTACCTTGATTTAACTTACCCCTATTAAAGGGTTTAAATATTAATTCTCTTTGATCGTTAGGTATTCCCTCCCCATCATCTGAAATAGACACTTTTATCTGATTCTGTTCTCTTACTAATTTGATCAGAACGTTACTATGACAATAATTAACTGCGTTGTGTATAACATTGCTAAAGAGCATCAATATTGTTGATTTATTACCCGTAAATAAATACTTTTTACTTGAAGTAATAAATTGTATATCTACAATCCTATCTGAATCGTTTTTAATACAAGCTTTGATGAGGCTATCTAAATCCAACCGATCAGTCTCAAGTTCCTGCATATTTTGATCGATGCGAGCATAAGAAAGTAGTGACTCAATCAATGAAGTCATTTCATCAACATTGTCACTAATTTTCTTCTCATATTGTTTACGAAGTTGTTCATCTGTTTCTTCTTGAAGTGTATCAATTCCAAAACGAATTCTTGCGATAGGTGTTCGTAGATCATGAGATACTGCACTGCTTAGTAATTTTACGTCACTCAATAAATTTTCAATCCGTTGGGCCATATGATTAAATTCAATTTCTATTTCTCGAATATACGAAATAGAGTTGATATTTATTCGTTGTTTTAGATCACCTTCACCAAATGCTTTTGCAGATTTACGGAGATTTTTTAATTGCTTTAGCAGTGGATAAACCCAAATTAAAAACAGTAGTAACAATATAAAATAGAATGAAAATGTCAGTAAATATTGAAGTGAAGTTTCAGGTTTTTTAACATTCTGTAATGGCGTTTTCAATATCAGTATCTCATCGTTCACTAATAAATAATAATGAATAGAAAGATGTTCATTTGTTTCAAGTATTAGTGGATTCCCTTGCTTGAAATTATCAAGTAAATTTCTAGGCAAAGGCAAAGCGTCCATTGAAATAAGTACTAAAGAATAATCATTAGAGGTTGACCACTGTGATATAAACTTGTTTTTTAATGATTCATCATCACTCGATATATTGTTAAGTGTTAGCGCTATATCTGAGCCTATTTTTTCAAGAGTAGATATAGCATCTATATCTTTTGAGTTTTTCTGATTGGTATATTCTTTATAAAACTGATCAAATAATAAACCTAAGCCAACAGTGGCAGTTAATACAACAAGAATAAGAGAATAAGTTAAGAAACGCATTGAATTACCAAGCATCTTTAGCAAATAAATAGCCTTTGCCCCAGATTGTTTTTATTCGAAAGGGTTCTGCTGGTGCATCACCCAATTTTTTGCGTAGGCGTGATATTCTTAAATCGATTGAGCGGTCAAACCCATCATAGTCAAAGCCTCTTAATCGACTAATGAGGTCCTCACGACTAACCACTTCACCAGCTCTTTCAGCAAGCATCCACAGCAGCTCAAATTCATGGGAAGATATTTTAATTTTTTGCCCATCAAGACTGACCACCATCGATTGCTTATCAATGATTAGGTTATTAAATTGCAATTGAGGTTTATCTTTATCTAAATCACCAGCCTCATTAGCATTAACTAAGCTTTGACGGTCAAGATGTTTGCGTATTCTTGCTAAAAGAGCTCTAGCGCGAACGGGCTTTGTTAAATAATCATCAGCCCCCATCTCTAAGCCAAGTACCTCATCAATTTCTTCATCTCTAGCTGTTACGATGATGATAGTATTTGAAAAGATAGGTCTAACTGCTTTACAAACATCTAGACCATCGAGACCGGGCAACATGCCATCTAAAATAACAAGATCAGGATTCTTTTCCTTGATAATCGAAACCGCCTCATCGCCTCGGTGACAGCTTGAAACAACATAATCTTTAGTAGTTAGATAGTCGTGCATCCACTGAGCAAGTTCTATATCATCTTCAACAATTAAAATATGAGCTGAATCATTATCCATAAAAGTAAATCCTAAAATAATCGCCATGCAGATTTTGCTTGAGAGTTTTTTTGATAAACCCAAGCCATCTTAAGTACTTCTCTTGATAAAATATTATCTAAACCACCTGATCGAATTGTAAAGGTAATATCTTCAGAAGATACGACTTCCTTTTTATAACTACCCTTCAGTTTAGCATTCCAACATTGCAAAGCTTTTACCTGTTGTGATGAATATAAACAATAACTTCCAACATGCTTGGCACTCCAAGTTAGAACTATATCAACATAACATTTTTGTCCCTGATGTAGAGCGATACATTGATTTGGTTTAACGATTATTTTTACGCCTAATTGATCATTTGTAACTTGAGCATTAGCGGTTGCAATTAAGAGTGTCATGCATATAAAAGTTATCGATAAATGAGTTATGCTTTTTATAGTAATAATTTTATTTAATCTTTTCACTATGTATTTCCCCTTAAAATACATAATTAATCATAAAGCCAGCTTCAGTAATATTCTCGGTTCGATCCTCACCAAACTGAACTGCACTATAGATAACAGGACTATCTGAAATACTGTCGGATAGTTGCGTATGACGTACGTAACTCTCAAAAACCCAATCTTCAGTAATCGGGTAATCAGCAGCAAATTGAATGGTTGTATTTATACCATCTTCTGCAATATAGGCTGGTATGCTGGTCGTAGCAATATCAGCAGGTACTCCATAGTAATAATTCAAGATTTCTTCAGAACGATACTGTAATCCAACAGATGCATGTAAATTCCAGTTCTTTATTTGCCACTGCTTAGCAAACCACAATGAAGCATAAACACCATCATCATATTCATCATTTGCAGAAAATGGAGTGATTGTAAATTGTATGGTATTTTTATCGTAAGAACCGGTCGCTCTCAATCCTGCTCTAAAAGTGTCATCTCTTTTTATTTCAATTGATTCATTACCATCATCAAAGCCATATTCGATCTGACCATGGGATTGGTTACCAATAAGGTCATAGCTCCAATGTTCTGTATTATAAAAGTTATAACCAAAGCTAAAACCAGGGTTAAGCTTATTAGTAACACCAGGGAGTTCTACAAATAACCCATTTTCCCATTGGTAAGCTCCCTCTATAAAAATACCTAAACCATTTTGTTCATCGCGATAGGGTCCTGTTTCAAATACATAGCCAATTCCTAGCTTAAAGTACCCTCCACTTTCTCTTTCATTGGCTGCAGATGATTCTTCATCAGCAATGAGTAAAGCTGAATTGAATGCTACTAGGCCTAAAATTACGCAAGCTATTAATTTTACATTTAGGTATTTCATAAATCTCTCTTAGTTGTGTTGTTTTGATGGAGTGATAATAAACAACACTTAAACAAAAAGACGTACCACTGATTATCAAGTTGTATCAATTTGTATCAGCTATTAAATTCCTGAAGATTTTCTATCACTTTACGAGCCCTTTCAATACGACGCTTAATACTCGAGTCTTTAGGCATTAATCGTGAGGCTTGTTGCCAGATATTAATGGCTTCAAGGGTTTTTTCTATACGATATAATTTGTCACCATGGCTAATCAACTGTATTAAAAAGATGGGGGGGTCAAGTTGATTTTAAGATGTTTAATTGCCGCTCAAACCATTCTATCCTTGTTACGATCAATCGTATCTCATTCCCTTTCATATATTATTGGTGCCAACTTTAGCCCACTTGTGTTCATCGCAATATCGGACATAACAATTTTTTACGGAAACTGCGGTTAGATGCTTGAGTGCTTTTAATCTAGTGCATTTTTTCATAGAGTAAAATTGTAAGATGTGCGGATATTTATTGTTACTTCATACGTAGCGTTATAATACAATAGTATTTACGCGACCCTCAAAGCTAAAGGTATCAAATAATAATTGATTGAGCTCTGCAAGAAATAAATAGCGATTAAGGCTAGCATTGGTGCAAAATCGAATCCAGACATAGGCGGTAAGAGTCGTCTAAACTTAGCAATTATCGGCTCACTTATTTGACCGATAACGGCCAGAATAGGGCTTTGCCCACCTGGCGAAACCCAGCTTAGAATGACTCGAATTAGGATCATAAACATAAATAATTGGAGAACACTTTGCGCCAATTCTATAAGCGTATAAAGCAATAAAAAGACTGGATTCAGCAGTATTTGACCGGATATAGCGCTTATTAAAAATACTTTAGTGAGTATTACTAGGTAAGCTAACAATAGACACGAAACATCTAAGCCGCCAAATCCAGGGATAACTTTTCTAAGCGGTTTAACCAGGGGATCGGTTGCTTTAACCACAAATTGAGACAAAGAATTGTAGAAGTCAGCGCGAAAATATTGCAGAAAAAATCGCAATAACACAACGGTGATATATAACCCTACTAAAATATCGATCAATTGTGCAAAAGGATTCATCTAAGTCCACTCTCGGTGTTTTTCAATTTAGTCATCTCCAAGTTCTTTACCTCGATTTACCGCGGCGGAAACTGCTTGTTTGATTATATTAGAAAAAGAATTTTGTTCAAAGCAAGTAATTGCGGCAGCCGTTGTCCCACCAGGAGATGTTACATTCTGCCTTAGCTCAAGCAAGCTGGTTTCATTATTTACTTGTGCCAGTTTCCCGGACCCAATAACTGCCTGAGTAACTAGTTTTCTGGCGCTGTAGTAGTCTAAGCCGTCGCTTACGGCTTGATCGGTCATAGCTTCCATCAACATATAAATATAGGCTGGCGCGCTACCAGCAATGGCTGTAACAACATCAATTAGTGACTCTTGTTCTACCCAATTGGTATAACCGACAGAATCGAAGATTAATTGGACTTGTCGTTTCTGCTCATCGGTAGTTTGATTGTTGGCAAATAATCCAGTTGCGCCTTCTGATACTAATGCTGGTGTGTTCGGCATTGCTCGGATAATTGGTAAATCCTGTTCAAGTGATTGGGAAATTCTTGTCGTCGTTATTCCGGCGACCACCGAGATGATGACCTTGTTGGATAAATCCATCGTTCCTAAATGCGCGCAAACTTCGGGTAGAACTTGTGGTTTGATTGATAAAATCAAAAAATCGCAAAAACTGGCACATAAGTGATTGTCTTGAGTGGTAAAAATGCCTGTCTCGTGCTTGATTTGTTCTAGTTTTTCGATACCTCGATTACTGGCCATTATCTGGTTAGGTGAGATATCACTATTGACTAATCCTCTAACAATTGCAGAGGTCATATTGCCGCAGCCAATAAAGCCTATTTTCGTATTCGTTTGTTCGTTTTCTTCAATCATCCCGTGTGACTCAACTGTTAACCACGTGCACCAAATATTGCTGTTCCAACCCTGACCATATTAGAACCTGCAACCAAAGCGGCTTCCATATCAGCGCTCATTCCGATCGACAGTGTATCCATTTTGGGATAAGAAGCTCTGCAATCATCATAAAATGAAGCAATTTGTCTAAACTGTTCTATTTGTTGCTTAAAACCATCCTTTTTCGGTGGAATAGCCATTAATCCTCTCAAGTTAATATTGGGTAGTCGATTGGCTAATTCAAGTAGCGGCGCTAGTTCTGACGGAGCAATGCCTTTTTTCTGCGGCTCTTCAAAATAATTAATCTGGATACAAACATTTAGAGCAGCGAGCTCGGCGGGTCGTTGTTCACTTAAACGAGTTAAAATCTTACTTCTGTCAACGCTTTGGACCCAATCAAAATGCGCCGCTATTTGTCGGGTCTTATTACTTTGAATGGGGCCAATAAAATGCCATTTAATCGTTAACGTTTGTAGTTCTTTTATCTTCTCCAGTGCTTCTTGAAGATAGCTTTCGCCAAATTCTGTGATACCTGCCTCATAAGCCGCTTGAATTGAACTCGTTGGATGTGTTTTACTCACAGCCAAAAGTTTTAAGTCATTGATGTTTATATTATATTTCGAACAGATAGCCTGGATATCTTGTCGAACAGTTTGAATGCGATCAGCTATACTCATAGGGTCTTTGTTGGCTTTGTCTCAATCGAAATTATACAGAAACGGTCAAAAAATGGCTAAATAGAGCGCCCATAGTGACTATGACCTCATATTTATGTGCAATATGCCTAAAATACGACTAATATTTTAACAGAGAAAGAATAACAAAAACCGAATCCCAAGGTGATACTTAATGGATATTACAGAATTACTCGCGTTTAGCGTAAAAAATAAAGCATCGGATTTGCATTTATCAGCTGGACTGCCGCCAATGATACGGGTTGATGGCGATGTCAGGCGAATTAACGTGCCACCAATGGATCATAAAATGGTTCATAGTTTGGTTTACGATATCATGAACGATAAACAGCGAAAGGATTTCGAAGAATTCTTAGAGACGGATTTCTCGTTTGCACTACCGGGCATAGCAAGATTTCGTGTTAATGCTTTTAATCAAAATCGTGGCGCTTCAGCGGTATTTAGAACGATCCCCTCTCAGGTATTGACTTTAGAAGAGTTAGCCGCGCCAGCAATATTTAAAGAGATGTGTATGCATCCTCGAGGACTGGTGCTAGTTACTGGTCCGACAGGTTCCGGTAAAAGTACTACTCTGGCGGCAATGATCGATTACATTAATGACAATCATTATGGCCATATTTTGACCATCGAAGATCCTATCGAATTTGTTCATGAGAGCAAAAAATGTTTAATCAATCAACGTGAGGTTCATCGAGATACCTTAGGTTTTAGTGAAGCACTTCGTTCAGCACTGCGTGAAGATCCCGATATTATCTTAATCGGTGAGCTTCGAGATTTAGAAACTATTCGCTTAGCACTCACCGCGGCAGAAACAGGGCATCTGGTTTTTGGTACTTTGCATACTTCATCTGCGGCAAAGACCATTGATAGAATTATTGATGTTTTCCCTGCGGCTGAAAAAGACATGACTCGTTCGATGCTTTCAGAATCATTGCAAGCCGTTATTTCACAAACGCTATTAAAGAAAAATGGCGGCGGTCGAGTGGCTGCGCATGAAATCATGATTGGAACAGCGGCGATACGAAACTTAATTCGAGAAGATAAGGTAGCGCAAATGTATAGCGCAATTCAGACGGGTTTGGGCGTTGGTATGCAAACCTTGGATCAATGTTTAAAGGATCTCTTAGGTAAAGGTTTAATTAGTAGAGAAGATGCAAGACATGCGGCTAAAATCAAGGATGAATTTTAATGGATTTTGAAGGACTGCTAAAATTAATGGTAACCAAAAAAGCGTCTGATCTTTTTATTACCGCAGGCGTGCCACCTAGCATTAAAATTCATGGCAAAGTCATGCCGGTGACACAGCGGGCATTGAGCCCTGAAAAAGCGCGTGAAGTTGTATTGAGCGTAATGAATGAAGAACAGCGACGAGAGTTTGCTCGGACGCACGAGTGTAACTTTGCCATAAGTGCCGCAGGAATTGGTCGTTATCGTGTCAGTGCATTTCAACAGCGTAATCATATCGGCATGGTACTGCGAAGAATAGAAACAACCATTCCAACTATTGAAGAACTTCGCTTACCTAATATATTAAAAAAAATCTCTCTGACAAAACGTGGCTTAGTTATATTTGTTGGTGCAACCGGTACCGGTAAGTCAACCTCGTTAGCCTCAATGATTGGTTATAGAAATCGCTCAACTACTGGACATATTATTTCAATTGAGGATCCTATCGAATTTGTTCACAACCACGATAAATGTATTATTACACAGAGGGAAGTTGGCATTGATACCGACTCGTTTGATACCGCGCTAAAAAATACTTTGCGACAAGCGCCGGATGTTATTTTGATTGGTGAGGTTAGAACCAGTGAAACAATGGATTACGCTGTAGCATTTGCAGAAACGGGGCATCTTTGTATGTGTACTCTGCATGCTAACAACGCCAACCAGGCACTGGATAGAATTCTACATTTTTTCCCTAGAGAAAAACACAATCAAGTCTTGATGGATCTTTCTATGAACCTGAGAGCAATTATTGCACAACAATTGATCCCAACACCCGATGGTAAAGGACGACGACCTGCGATTGAAATTATGATTAATACGCCGCTGGTTTCAGATCATATTCGTAAAGGTGAACTGCATCTGTTAAAAGAATTAATGAGTAAATCCACCGAACAGGGCATGCAGACTTTCGATCAATCGCTGTTTACACTATTTAAATCTGGCGAAGTGACCTATGAAGATGCTATTCATCATGCCGATTCGCCTAACGATTTACGCTTAATGATCAAACTGGATTCTTCCGAAGGTGGGGAACCTGTGTTTGGTAATGAAATGGGCGGAATGGCTTTGGAAGAAACAGATCCAAGATAATTGGCATCCTACAATAGAATACTGTCATTGCAAGGAGGTACGACGCGGCAATCTCCATCAGTTTGGCACAATCCCATCCTCTATTCACGAAAGATCGGTCACTTAAGTTATTAAAATTCCAATGAAATTTATGTAATAATGAGCGCCTAAATTATTATATCCAAGGCACCGATGACATTCATAATTACTTTTTCCTTGCTTTGTATTCTAGCGATTATTGGTAATCGCGTAAGCCCAATCCCCAAGAATATTTGGATCCTGTTTGTCGCACAACCGCTTGCTCTTTCTTCGGCTTCAATGGTTGTGTTAGCAGGCGGGTTATTGGGAAGCCAAATAGCACCCTCCTCTGAGTATGCGACTATCCCGGTGGCGGTAATGATTTTAATGACCGCTACTGGCGTTATCCCCGCAGCATTACTAATGAAAAGATTTGGACGTAGGATTGGGACTATCATCGGTTTATCATGTGCCGTCATTGGGGCATTAGTCTCATCATACGCTGCCCTAAAGGCGAGTTTTCTAGTCTTACTAGCTGGTACCGCATTGTTGGGTTTTAGTATGGCGTTTGTCGCGCAAATGCGTTTTGCCGTGATCGAGAGCCTTAAAGATACTAAGGATATTCCAAAGGCTATTTCCATCTTAATGATTGGTTCTATGTTTGCCGCAGTCTTAGGTCCTGAAATGGCGGTTATGGGAAAGACGTGGATAGAATCGTCCCACGGATATGCCGGCTCATTCTTAGGCTTGTCTGTTATGGTCCTAGTTTCAATAATGCTTGTGACAAGACTGTCGCCAATCGGCGTTGCCGATCAGAGTTCAAACGAACCTGCCAGAAGTCTATTTACCATTATCAAGCAACCTGTTTTTATTATCTCTGTTACATCGGGGGCGGTTGCGTATGGTGTAATGAGTTATGTTATGACGGCGTCTCCACTCAGCATGCACCAGCTACACGGGCATGATTTAGAATCGACCAAGTGGGTTATTCAAAGTCATATTATTGCGATGTATTTACCCTCTTTATTTTCTGCCTTGTTGATTCGTTTATTCGGTATTCGTAAATTAATGGCTATGGGAACCAGCATATACCTTGCAATGGTTTTTGTAGCACTTTCCGGTAACGAAATGATGCATTATTGGTGGGCAATGGTTTTACTGGGTATCGGTTGGAATTTTCTGTTCACCAGTGGAACGGTTTTACTGCCGGAAGCTTATAAGACTAGCGAACGATTTAAAGCTCAAGCGTGTAATGATTTCACG
>Ga0256847_1001009_pt1 | contig 15548 bp, 8 predicted proteins | sample TeddybearmetaG_FD_189099 | JGI IMG/M metagenome (GOLD analysis project Ga0256847, IMG submission 189099) | Hydrothermal vent microbial communities from East Pacific Rise, Pacific Ocean - Teddybear | ecosystem: Environmental > Aquatic > Marine > Hydrothermal vents | place: Pacific Ocean: East... | reverse complement strand
GGACAAGCCCGGCCGGGAATACTCAGAATTGACATAGAAAATATCTTTTTTGAATCGACTTACTTCAAGACCCAGCATGATGGCTAGATCCGTAAAATAAGCAGACTTCACTGCCATTGCGGCAGCCCCCTGTGTCAGGATAGTTCTCCGACACACAATATAGGGCTTGTGGCTTGTCAGGTGCGTAGTTTGCAGAAGCGTTTTTCAGTCACAACCGGTCTTTTATTGGCACGCCGATGAACAAGATAACAACACCTGAGTCGTCGCCCCCAGCAACCAACCCATTTTATTCTCAACGCAAATGTCAGCCTGTGTTAGTATTAAGTCAGCAAACGCTTACACTGATTAACGCATTTTCTGACCATGGCAACGAACTCTCCCTCCCTCACCGGATATCGGTGTGTGGAAAAACTTTACGATGGCACACGCAGTTTTGTGTACCGAGCACGCCGCACGTCGGACGATACCGCCGTTGTCATCAAGTGCTTAAATAACCCGTATCCCAGTTTTCATGAGCTCACCCAATTCCGCAATCAATACACCATTGCCAAACAATTAAACCTCCCCGGCATCGTCCAACCCATCGCATTAGAACCCTACAAACATGGGTTTGCACTGATCATGCAAGAGACCCATTCAATCGATTTAAAGACATATTTAAGCACGCATACTTTTACACTGAATGAGTTTTTTGATTTTGCCATTAGCATGGCCGATATTTTACAAGGTCTGTACCAAAAACGGGTGTTACACAAGGATATCAAACCAGCCAACATCCTGATTCACCCAGATACACACAAAATTCATTTGATTGACTTTAGTCTTTCTTCCTTACTACCAAAAGAAATTCAAGAACTCCAAACCGTGCGTAAACTGCAAGGCACCTTGAGTTACATTTCCCCCGAACAAACCGGCCGAATGAACCGTGGCATTGATCATCGCACGGATTATTACGCTTTTGGCATTAGCTGTTATGAGATTCTGACCCAACAATTGCCGTATGTCTCAGATGACCCCATGACCTTAATCCACAACCACTTGGCGAAAACACCCACGCCCCCCAATCAGATCAATACGGCCATTCCTAACATGGTCAATGATTTGATTTTAAAACTCATGGCCAAAACCATCGAAGAGCGTTACCAAAGCGCCTTTGGGTTAAAACAGGATTTAAAGCAGTGCCAAACCACTTGGGCGGAGCACCAAAAGATCGCCCCTTTTGTGTTAGGCCAGCATGACATTAGCCAACGTTTTCAGGTATCCAATCGGCTCTATGGCCGCCAACAAGAGGTGGTGCAATTACTCGAAGCGTTTGACCGCGTGTGTAACGGCGCGCTGGAAATGATCCTGGTCGCGGGTTTTTCGGGGATCGGTAAAACTGCGTTGATTCATGAAGTGCATAAACCCATGACCCAACAGCGCGGTTATTTTGCGAAAGGCAAATTTGACCAATTTAAACGTGATATTCCTTTTTCGGCTTTAGTCCAAGCCTTACGCATGCTCATGCAGCAATTGCTGGACGAAACGCCGGAACAACTGGCCGTTTGGAAAAGCAAACTACAAGCCGTGTTAAACGACCATGCCAACCCCCTGATTGAAATCGTGCCGGAACTGGCCGACATCCTCGGCCAACAAAACGCCCCCGACCCGCTGCCAGGAGATGCCAAACAGCGCCAGTTTTACCGTTTGTTTCAATTATTCATCCAAACGTTGGCCACGCAAGAGCACCCCTTAGTCCTGTTTTTAGATGATTTGCAATGGGCCGATTCCGCCACCTTAAATTTATTAACCCATCTACAACAGAGCCAGTATCTGCTGCTGCTGGGGGCTTACCGACACAATGAGGTGCCCCCGGCGCACCCCTTGATGTTAACCTTGGACAGCATGCGCAATGCAGGAACCCCCATCCACCAACTCAAGCTAGGGCCACTCCCGCCGACGGATCTGAATCACTTGGTGGCCAAATCCTTGCGCTGTTCAAGCCAACAAGCGGCCCCCATGAGCCAGGTCGTACACCAAAAAACACAAGGCAACCCTTTTTACATTCATCAATTTCTAAAATTTTTATACGAAGATGGGTTGATCACCTTTGATGGCGTGAAAGGTTGCTGGTGTTGCAACCTAGACACCATCAAACCCCTGGTTGATCAAGGTGGCTCGGTGGTCGATTTGATGACGCTACAATTGCGCAAACTGCCGCTAAAAACACAAACGGCGTTACAACTGGCCGCCTGCATTGGCAACGTTTTTGACCTCGACACACTGGCCACGGTGTACGAACATACACTGGCAGATACTGCATCTGCCGTGTGGAGCGGGTTACAAGAGGGTTTAGTCTTGCCCTTAAATGAAGCCTATAAAATTTTCCAGAGCACGGACAATGACGTTGTTATCGACACCGACAATTTAGGCGTGTGTTACCGGTTTTTACATGATCGTGTGCAACAAGCGGCTTATGGCCTCATTGACGCCAACCAAAAACACACAGTGCACCTCAAAATTGGCCGTTTATTAAAACAACGCACACGCAACCTGGATGAACACATATTCGACATTGTTAACCAATTAAATTTAGGCAAAACCTTAATCACCGAGCCCACAGAACGCGCGACATTAATCCACCTGAATATTGAAGCTGCTCAAAAAGCCCTGAGATCCACCGCGTATGCCGCCACCAGCCGATACTGCGACACCGCCATTGGTTTATTGCCCGCACACGGCTGGCACACAGATTATGCGCAAACCTTGGCCTTATATGAAACCGCGGCGGAAGCGGCCCTCTTACAGGCCGACTTTGCCACCCATGCCAAACACTCGAACACGCTACTGGCACAGGCAACCTCCCCCCTGGACACGATCAAAACCCACCAGCTCACCTGCCAACGTTTAATCGCGCAAAACCAGCGCGTGGAAGCCACCGAAACCGCACTCAAAGTGTTAACAACATTCGACATCTGCTTTCCACAGCAGCCCAGTGATGCCGATGTGCAAGACGCCTTTGATACCACCCAAGCACTGCTCGCGCCGCATTCTATCGAATCACTCAGGCAGTTACCCCGGATGACCGATCCACAGGCACTGGCAGCCATCAAACTCATGTTCAGCATTACCTCCCCGGCGTGTGATACACAACCCCGCTTATGGATGTTATTGCTGCTTCGCCAAGTCTGTTTATCCGTGCGCCACGGCAATAGCCTGGAATCTATCCTCAGTTACGCCGGTTACGGTGAGCTCCTGTGCAGCCGGGGCGAGATTGAACAAGGCAATCAATTTGCACAGTTCGCTTTGTCTCTGATCGACACCTTATCCGCGACGGTCTTCAAAGCCTTTATTTATGCCAGCGTGTATTCTTCCAGCCATATTTGGGTCGCCCATATCCGGGAAACATTGGCCCCACTTCAGGCCGGGTATCACAATGGTTTGGAAATGGGCGACCATGAATACTGTGCCATTGATGCCTATTGGTATATTACCCATGCTCTGTTTGCAGGCGTGGAACTGGTTCAATTGGCACAAGAAAGCCAAACTTACCGCGAGGCGATTACCGAGCTGCATCAAACCTATGTGTTGGATTTAATCGGCGCGCCCCACCAAGTCATATTGAACCTATTAGGCCAATCCAATGTCAGCAATGCATTAGAAGGGCGTGCCTATAGTGCCTCAAAAAATTTACCAGAGCTTGAACAAGCGCAAGATGTTTTTTCCTTAGGTAACCTCAAATTATATCAACTGATGCTGCATTACCTCTTCAACGACAAACAACAAGCGGTGCAAGCTGCGGTCGAACTGGAACAGTATTTGACCTTTTCCTGCGGCCGCTTTCTTTACATTCTGTTTTGTTTTTATGATGCATTGGCACACTTGCGTATTTATGCTGACGTTAGTTCATCCGAACAAAGCGCCATTCTGGCCAAAGTCGCCGCGCATCAGGAAAAATTTCGCGCCTGGTCTAAGCAAGCGCCAATGAACTGCCAACACAAATGGGCTTTGCTTGAAGCCGAACGGCTGCGGGTCACGGGCGCACGTTTTGCCGCCATGGGTTACTATGAACAAGCCATTCAAGGGGCCAAAGACAACCAGTATAAACAAGACGAAGCCTTGGCGTATGAACTGGCCGCCGAGTTTTACTTAACTTGGCACAACACAGACTTTGCCCAAACCTGTTTAAAAAAAGCCTATTATGGCTACGCACGCTGGGGGGCCAAAGCCAAAGTGGCCGATTTAGAACAACGTTACCCCACCCTACTCGACCCCATTCTACACCCGGCGACCTCGGCACTGCCCGCCTCCACATCCATCTCCACCAGCGCGCACACGCAATCAACCCCAGATACGTATGACCTCAACACCCTGATGAAATCGTCCCGTGTGTTATCCGGTGAATTGGCTCTGAAATCCTTACTCAAAAAAATGCTGGCGATTGTGATGGAAAACGCCGGTGCCACGCGCGGCCAATTAATTCTACAGCACGCCGGGCAATGGTGGATCAAAGGAGACCATGACATCCCCTTAACGGAAGCCCCCGATTTACCCGCGACGTTAATACAATACGTCATCAATCAGCGACAAACGATGGTCTTGGACGATGCCCGTCATCACCCCCGGTTCCATGCTGATGCGTATTTCCAGGCCAACCCAGACATAAAATCCGTATTGTGCCAACCGATCTTCTCGCACACCAAATTGATTGGCCTACTGTATTTAGAAAACTCGCTGATGGTTGGCGCATTCCACGCCAAACGCTTAGAAATCCTGCAAATGTTATCCGCTCAAGCGGCCATTTCCATCGACAATGCGACCTTGTATGAAACTTTGGAAGACAAAGTCATGCAGCGCACCCAACAGCTCAAACAAGTCCAAGCGATTTTAATTAAACAAGCGCATGATACTGGCAAAGCAGAAATGGCCATCAGCGTCATGCACAATATTGGCAATGCACTCACCCCCATTAAAATCGGGGCCGCCACCTCACAACAACGGCTACAAGACAGCGCCATCCGGCAACACTTAGATAAAGCCCTGAGCCCATTGGCCGACATCGTCACAAACGCCGACATCAGTGACGCAGAGAAATTACGCTTCACCCAGATTATTCGCCTACTGCCACAAACCATTCAAGATGAATATAAACACACCATTCAAGCGTTATCCCGCATGAGTGACAACATTCAGCACATTGAAGAGATCATTCACTTACAAATGCGTTACACCCAAGTCAAAACACGCCGCCAAGCCTTGAACATTAACACCTTAATCCGCAACGCCTTGACCTTAATCAAAGAGAGCATACAGCAGTATAATGTCATCGCGGAATTTTCTGAACACGCGACCTTACCGCCCTATTACGGTGAAGAAAGCAAACTCATGGATGTATTTTTGAGCCTGATCAAAAACGGCTGCGAAGCCATGGCCTCGGTCTGCAACCAAGCCCGCATTTTAACATTGTGCACCCGCTTTGAAGCCGGTCAACCTGACCACATCGTCTTCACCATTACAGACAACGGCATCGGTTTTAAACCCGAAAACAAAAATCGATTATTCAACGCCGGTTTTTCCACCAAACAGCAAGGCACGGGGTTTGGCCTACATGCTTGCGGCAACTATTTAATCGCACAAGCGGCCAGTATTGACGCCCAAAGCGACGGCCTAGGGCAAGGCGCAACCTTCACTGTGCGCTTACCCATCAACGATAAAAACACAGAATAGCGCTTTATAAATGCGTTAAGATGTCTTCTAAAGTCGGCGTTGAAACCGGCTGCACCAGCACTGCATGTAAGGGAAATAGGTTATTCAATTTGCCCACATATTGCTGCTCTGATTTGCTCACCATGACAATGACTTTGGTGCTTGGGGCAAATTTTTGCAGGCTAAATAACATCACATCCAAATTACTGATATTCACCCCCGCGTAATTATTGCTGAACCCATACACAAATTCACACACCACTGCATCCGGCACTTGTTTTTTCAGCGAGCTCATGGCTTTGCGCATATTCGTGAACTTAACTTCATCTAAACCGAGGCGTTGGTAAAGCGGGGTGAAATTCGGATGGGTCGGCGTATCGGCCAAGGTAAAAATCACTTTTTTAGGCATAATGGGGTCTCATGATTTTAATGCACCCAACGAGCATACGATAAAATCGGGTGGCAATCACGCCTCGATGAAACAGATTCAGGGTAGATTCAGCGCCACAAATGATAGAAGATGGCCCCACACGCGACTCCACCCCATCAAGCAGGAACAAAACATGTCTACAATTTTCATCAGCGGTGCCAACCGAGGTATCGGTTTAGAATTGGTGCGTCAATATGCCACCGCCGGTTGGCAAGTGCATGCAAGCTGCCGGCAACCGGCGCAAGCGACTGCGTTAAAGCACCTGAGCGACACACTCAGCCCACACATTCAGATACACGCGTTAGAAGTCACCGATTCAGAGCAGATACAAGCCTTGGCACAACAATTACAGGGGGAAGCGTTGGATATCTTATTCAACAATGCGGGTATCTGGTCGGGCCATACCTCGTTTGGTGAGATCAATAGCCAGGATTGGTTACAAGCGTTTCACATCAACAGCATTGCGCCATTGAAAATGATGGAAGCTTTTGTCACACAGGTGGCTGCCAGTGAGCATAAAATCATGGCCAATATGAGCAGCAAAATGGGCAGCATCGCGGACAATGGGTCTGGCAGCAGTTATATCTATCGCAGCTCTAAAACCGCATTAAACTCGGTGGTGAAAAGCGCCGCATTGGACTTACAAGCGCGCCATATTTGTGTGCTGGCGTTACACCCAGGTTGGGTCAAAACCGACATGGGCGGCCCCAATGCGGAGATTGACAGCCTTGAATGCGTGACCCAGCTACGGCATATTTTGGCCCACGCCAGTCTATCTGACTCCGGCACATTCTTTGATATTGATGGTAGCGTGATCCCTTGGTAAGGCTGATTGACACAGCGTTGTAGGCTTTCGAAGCAGAATAAGCAAGAGCTGCTATCCTTATATTGACACTGGTCAACGACAGTAAGAGGCAGCCAACATGGCAAAAAAATCAAAATCTGCAAGCGGCAGCAGCAAAACCAAACCAGACAAGATCAAAAAAATCTCCAATCGTAACTATGAAAAAGTGTTGGCGAACTTACAGGTTGAACTGGTCAAACTACAAGAATGGATTCGGCACAAAGGCTTGCGGGTGGTGGTGTTATTTGAAGGCCGAGATGCTGCCGGCAAAGGCGGTTCAATTAAACGCATCACACAAAGCTTAAGCCCCCGTGTGTGCCCGGTCATTGCCTTACCCGCCCCCACCGAACGTGAAAAAACACAATGGTATTTTCAACGCTATATTCAGCACCTCCCCGCATCAGGAGAAATGGTGTTATTCGACCGCAGTTGGTACAACCGTGCGGGTGTCGAACATGTCATGGGCTTCTGCACCGAAGAAGAACACCGCGAGTTTTTACGCTCTTGTCCAGAATTTGAACGCATGTTGGTGCGCTCGGGCATTGTGTTGATCAAATATTGGTTTTCGGTGAGTGATGAAGAACAAGAACGCCGGTTCCAAGGCCGCATCTACCACCCCACCAAACACTGGAAACTCAGCCCCATGGATTTACAATCACGCTCTCGTTGGGTCGAATACTCAAAAGCCAAAGATGAAATGTTTGCACACACAGACATCAAACAAGCCCCTTGGAATGTGGTCAATGGTGACAATAAAAAACGTGCCCGCTTAAACGTCATCACCCACTTATTAAGCATGATTGATTACCAGGATCTATCACCCGCACCGGTTGAATTACCCCCGCGCCAAAATGACATTGGTTACGTGCGCCCCCCCATGGCCGACCAAAATTTTATCCCTGAAGTGTATTAAATACGCAAAGGCTGCCAGGAGACAAGCATGGGTTTATTCAAACGTTTAAATGACATGATCAATGCCAGTCTGAATGACTTAATTGATCGTGTGGAAGATCCTGAAGCCACCCTCAAACAACTGATTCGGGAAATGGAAGAAAACGTATCCGAAGCCAAAGACCGCGTGATTGATGCACTGTCACATGAAAAACACTTGCGACAACAACTCGATCAAGAACACAATGAAGCTGAAAAATGGCATTTAAAAGCCAAAACCGCATTGGACAACGACAATGAATTAGGCGCCCGTGAAGCACTCACCCGAAAACAACAACACACACGCTTAATGGCGCTATTAGAACCGAATTGGACGGTATCACACGATAGTTGCACCGAGCTCAAACAGCAACTGCAACAGTTAGAATTAAAATTACGGGAAGCACAATTAAAGCGACAGCAATTAATCGCACGGCAAAACGTGGTACTGGCCAAACAACAACTACACGATGCCAGCAACAACGCCTCGACTGAAAATTTAGACCAACGGTTGGCCAAAATGGAAGATCAAGTGTTTGCAGTAGAAGCGCGTGCAGCAGCCATGGAAGCGCTCGAACACGAATTCGCCCCGTTGCAACAACGCCTGCTGGAGATCACCGACAATGACGATCTAGAGGCCGACCTAGTGGCCTTAAAAAATGAACTCAAAACACGCCAGAAAGCCCCCATAAAATGACGCAAAAAAACACCCCACCGTTAAGCCCCAAAGCACACAGCCAACTCACCTTGCTGCGCTTAGACCTCAATCAACACTATGCGAACGGGCAGCTATCCTACTTAGAACACACCGAACTGATTGCTGAAATAGATGCGCGCTTAAGCCGAGACTTAAGCGCACGTGGCATCACATTTGACAGCCCGGAGTGGATTGCGCAGCGCCAACAAGCCTGGGACACCCTCAATCAAACACACCCGTTAAAGATTTCAGTGCCCTGGATAACATCAACATCAACATCAACATCAACAGTCACACCCGAGATAACCACCGCAACGAAAGCCCCTGAGCCTAACATCGCCCCCAAACCAGCCCCGAAAAAACGCCCACGCAAACTAACACCACAAGCGCCCACCGCCACAGAAAAATTAATCGGCAAAATCTCTGGCTGGTCAAGCCTGACCGCGCCCTTTTTAATGCAAAACATTGGTTGGTTTATTGGCGGCCTCAGCTTCCTCGCAGGCTCGGTCTTCCTCATTGCCAACACACAAGGGTTTGCCAAATCCTTAGCCGTCTTCAGTTCGCTCTTTCTATACAGCATCCTACTCTCATGGGGCGGCTATAAACTGCGCAAGAAAAACCCCGACTTAAAAGCCTCCAGCCACTTTCTATTCATCTTATCCACCCTATTAATGCCCTTGACGCTGGCTGCCGGTTTACAAATGCTCATCAACGCGACAACGGTGATCACCTTTGCCAGCGGCAGTGTCTTATGCCTCCTGTGTATCGGCGTTTTTTATTACTTCAGTCGGCTCGCGGCTGGCGTCATCCACGCCAAATTCCCACCCGCTTATGCACTCTGGTTCATTGGGCTCAGCAGCATACAACTGACCGCCCCACTCACACACGCGTTCCCCACCTTATTCGTCGTCATGCCCATCCACCTACTCATTTTGATCGCCTTAAACAGCGCGCTACTGACGTTTCGCCGCCACTGGTTATTGGATCTACAAGAACATCGGCCTTACAGCGCCATTTTTGCTGCGGGCAGTTTACTGTATGCCGCTTTCGTCTCCTTTGCACACATTCAAACCACCTTACCTGAGCACACCCTACCCGATGGATACGCCGGTTTGTTGCTGATCTTGGCCTCAGGTTTGCTGTTTTATACTGACTACTTAATCAAACAGCACTGGCGAGGCGTGGCCTGGGTCAATCAATACAGCTTTATGTGTTATGCGGTGAGTTTTTTGGCATTATTTTTGAGTTGGCAAACCCCGTATCAATTCATCACCTCGGCCTGTGCCATCGGTTTGTTTTTCCAACTGGCTTGGCAGTACCGCACCTGGGTACCGTTCTATTTAGCCTCCGGCCTCACCCTTTTGGGACATTACACGCTATTTTTACAACCCTTAGCACAGACCCATTACCTACTCGCCAGCTTACCGCTGATGGCCTTATTTTACCTCTTAGGCGAAGCGGTAAAACGCTCCCCTGAGCTACAAAAACACGTTTTTTACCTCTTAGGCCTGCTCACCATGAGCACCGCTTACTTCAGCCAACTGGCCTACAACGCAAGTTTTTTGGGCTTAAGCCACCTATTGCTGGTCACTGCCTTGGTTTACTTATGGATACAATCGCCGGTCTCATGGCTCGCGCAACAACGCACCCAGATCAGCCATTATTACTTCCCGATACACTCTATTCTCGGCTTAATTTACCTGCCATTATTCGCCAGCACGTGGTCTGGCCAACACAGCCTAACCGGCTTGCTGTTGTGCGCAGTTTGGTTAATCCTGTGCTTACGCCACCGACGCCATCAACACAGACAACACGCAGAAGCCAGCGTCAATACTGCTATTTTTATTTTAGCCGCATCACTCCTGATCGGTTTTGTACACTGGCAAGACCAACCCCTGGCACTGGCTTTATTATGCCTGTGTAGCGCCACCCTGTTCAGCATCGCAGCCATTGGTTTACACTGGCAAATGCCGATATATCTGACTTTTGTGGCTTTAGCCGGTTTTGCACTCCTGCTGAAACAATGGGCCTTGCCCGAATACCAGTCACAATCGGGCGCCGGCCTCACACTCTTGGGGTTAGCTATATTTTTTCTAAAAAATCAATTAGATAAAAAAACACCCACCCCCAAAGCCATAACAACCGCGCCCATGCGCGTACTGGGTTATGCCATCAACCGTGATCAGAGCCGCCCATGAATCGAACAGATTTTCCGAGTTTTGCAAGCACTTACCATGGCGTCTTACGCCAACCCCTGCGCACTTTGGTGATATTATTATGGCCGCTGGGATTACTCAGCATTGCCCCATTACTAGCACACGAAGCCATATTCGCTTTATTCGCATTAGGCCTGAATAGCGCGTTCGGCATCCTCATCATCCAGACTTACCGGCTCTATTATTTGGCCTTTTTACCAGCTGTGACCGCCCTCGTTACCCTGCTGTTTCTCTCCCTCTGGTTCAATGAAAACCAACCCTGGGACTTGTGCGTACTCGCCAGTCTTTACGCCTTTTTTCTGCTTTGGTTCGCCGACCAATGGACGCCCAACAGCCGAAACATCCGCGACAGTAGCCAATTAATCTTAACCTACACTGGCCACACCATTGCCATGCTCTCCACCACGCTGGCTTTCATCCTGCTTGAAGATCCCCCGGTGTATGACCTATTACCCCTGTTTATCCTCTTCAGCTTGCAGCTCCTGTGGTTCAATCCACACAATCTACGCGGCCTGTTTCCACTCATGACCGCCATTAACTTCATGATTATCACCCTAATCTACTTAAGCTTCGGCGAGCAACCGCACCACCTGGATCTCTACGGCCAACTGCGTAACGACCCCTATTTTCTCAGCCTCATGGCCACCCTGGCCCTGCTCATTCTGAGCCTATGCCCACACTGCCGCGGATTAACCTCAAAACACATGAGTTGGCTCAGCCACATGGCCTTTCTCCTCGCGCTCATTGCATACGCACAAACCTTGCACCTCAACCCACCCTGGGGCTTAAAAATCACCACCTGTTTACTCGCCACCGGTGCCTTATTAGGCTACCTACAACGCAGCCCCAACAGCCTCAGACGCCAACTCAGTGTCTGCGTCGCACTGATTTTAGATATTTTTATCTGCCTACAATGGGCCACCCCCACGTTCATCCCCGCGATGCATCTGGCCCTCACCAGCGCCGTTTTATTTGCACTGATGGCTGGTCTAAACCGGCTCCCTGCTGACCACCCAACACAAACCTTTATCCCTGTATTATCTTACGCAACGGAATTCACGCTAATCCTGTCACACTTGACGGTTCTGGGTAAACCAGGCGATATCAGTGACCTATCGATACTCACCGTGAGTTTATTACTATTAGATTGGCTCGCTTATGCTCAATTTAAACACCGCATTTGGCGCGTTATCGCCTCAATACTGTTCTTATATGTCTGCCACACCTGGACGTATGCGATTGGCTGGAACATGCCATTTCATGACCGCCTGGCCTTAATCATGGCGCAAACAAGCCTCTTGCTGCTGGCCTACCTAAGCTGGGTACAGTTGTCTGCACACCCTTGGCAGCCGCCACGTTCCCTGTGGATTTTGGCCATCTTAGCCACGCTAGAATGGGCATTGTTTGTCTATTCTCAGGTGGATCGACACTTCTCCAACCTACTGCCCCTCCTCATCACCGCTATCGGGCTTAGCAGTTGGGCGCTATATGGCATCCTCACAGACCGACCACGCCAACGCGGATACGTCTATTGGTTATTTAGCATCGCTGTTTTAAGCTACAGTTACGTTCGCATCACACTGCTGGGTTGGGCCTCACCTGGGTGGGTAGATGTGACCACTTGCCTCATTTCAGCCTACACGTTGGCCGCATTATCCAGCTGGAAAACCTACCATGGCACCCTCAGCATCATCGTCACATTGGCCCTGTTAACCTTATTCATCGCCCCCATTCACTCAGGTTCCTATGCCGGCACAATCGCATTATTGGGCGTCAGCGGCTTATGTTTGTGGTTACACAAAACCTATCAACAACGTTGGTTATACATCCTCGGCATTGGGTTATGCACCGCCTCCTTTTATTTCTGGATTCCAGAATGGTTTGACGGCGAAGTGTACCTACAAGTGTATCTATTACCCGTCTCCGTGGCGTTATTAGTGCTGCTACAACTGCATCAAAAAGACCTCCCAGCTGCCACACAACACAAACTCAGGTTGGGTATTCTGGCTCTATTATACACTGGGGCCACCATCGATTTATTCGTCAACCAACAATTCATGGTGTTTCTCATCGCCCTGGGGTTAGGGTTAAGTGGCATCATCATCGGCATCGCCTTACGCATCAAAGCCTTTTTATATGGCGGTGTGGTCTTTCTAAGCCTCAACATCATTGGCCAGTTGTTTCAATTTTACCCCGAGCAAAGATTGGCAAAAGCCATCGTGCTCATGGGTTTAGGCGCCTTCATCACCATTGCAATGATTCTGTTCAATTTAAAACGCCAACAAATTCTCCGGCGCATGAACCAACTGCACAGCAGCCTGCACGACTGGCGATAAAAATATCGCCTATGTTATCTTTACGGATAATATATACCGAATAATATACTGGGCGCGCCCCTGAAGAAAATCACAGAACTCAATAAAACATCCCATAACACAATCACTTACCGATTCATGTCGATGAGCCAACAAAACTGGCCTCCATTCTGCAATAACCACACTCGATACCTTTGCAAGCGGTTCAGATTTAACGTCTGACTGGCGCATTTAAACTGAAAATTGTTTTTATGTGTTCCTGCCATCGTATCAACACAGTCTTATAGCTCAATTGGTAGAGCAGCTAACCTTTAATTAGCCGGTTGCAGGTTCAATTCCTGCTCAGACACAAATGGCGAAAGCCTGATAAGTAACCTCCAAAGATGGCCCTGCGCAATCTGACTATCGAGCCTTAAGCAGTGAATAAGGCTAGAGAAAAAAATTGCGCCAGGATAACGGCTTTGTATAAGCACTTTACGCCTTAACCCAAGGGCTGATTGTCATCAGTCACCCGCTTAAGGCTGGGTTTTTATCCGCCCGAATGCTGTATGGGCCATCGATTTATTTTTGAACAGGGACAAACAAACATGGGATTTACACACACGCAACGCACACCCGCTCAATGGACGCAAGCCAACAGCGTCACCCGCATGCTCGGTTGGATAAAAATTGCTGTCGCCCCACAGGAGCGCGTTTTACTATTCAAAAACAAAGCCATGATTGATATCTTAATGCCAGGAGAATACCGCTACATTGACCTCTTACACCAATTAAGCACACAGGTGTACGACATCTCAAATGCGGCATTCAACCACAGCTTAGACAGTTGGTTAATCAAAGAAAAGCCACATTGGCTTGCCAAACACTTTACCCACGTCACGGTCATGGCACATCAAGTCGGCTTGCGTTATGAAGATGGCGTATTAATGGAAATATTGCCGCCGGCTTCGCGCAAATTATACTGGAAAGCCGTGGTCGAAACCCGCGTCACCCTCTTGGATATCGCGCAAGATTATGAACTGCAAGAACCCTTGCTATCGGCCATTGCGCACGCCAAAGAAATGCCCGACAAACCCCAACTCGCACAGCACTTATTATTGGCCGAAATCACCGAAAATACGGTGGGCCTATTAAACGTCAATGGCCGCATCGAACGAGAACTGCAACCGGGCTTATATGGGTTTTGGCGCTTTCACCGCGCCTTAACCCTGGAAAGCATAGATCGTCGCACGCAGATGCTTGACGTTCAAGGGCAGGAGATTTTATCCAAAGACAAAGTCAGCTTGCGCCTGAACCTGTCCGCTTCTTACCGCGTGATCAGCGCAAACAAATTGGTCAACAGCGTCACCCATGCAACCGACTATTTGTACAAAGCCTTACAACTGAGCCTACGTGAAGCGATTGGCACCAGAACCTTAGATGAATTACTCGCGAATAAAGGCGAAATCAGTGATCGAATTTTTGCACAAGCCAAACATCAAGCCGACTTTGTTGGCATAGAGCTGCTTCAAGTCGGCGTCAAAGACATCATTCTACCCGGTGAAATGAAACACATTTTAAACCAAGTGGTCGAGGCGGAAAAAGCGGCACAAGCGAATGTAATTAAACGCCGAGAAGAAACGGCGGCAACGCGTTCACTGCTAAATACCGCCAAATTGATGGAGGACAACCCCGTATTATTACGCTTGAAAGAGCTAGAAATACTGGAGCGGGTCACCGAAAAGGTCGACAAAATCACCGTTTATGGGGGGATGGACAGCCTGTTGCAAGAATTGGTGAAAATTAAGCCATAGAAATGCCCCGCCTGACAATAGCACTCGGGTTCACGCCGCCTGGTCATCAATGCTGACCCAGGCTCGTGAGCCCGCATTACCGACTCTATTTGCCAAACGCACAAAAAACCGATAGATTGCATTTTTCACCCTTGGTTCTCACTATGATTCCATGGCACCGCGCATTCGGTTGTACCCTCACGGATTTTTTTTGGAACACCAATTATAAAGTTGAACTGGAAAAGGATTTATCCCTAAAACAGCAATTCCTAGACGCCATTATCATCGAACAAATCTCATCCGATCCCCCGCCAGAATCACTGCCAGATGGATTTGATAATCTATCAACGCATAATCTACTCAGTTACAAATCGTTGAGAGAACCCATGGATGCATGGGCATTGGATGAGTTAATCGGTCATTTTGTTAACTATCGAAAACAAATCAGCCCGGCTATGGATGATCTGTTACCCGTGGATCAATTTAGCTTATATGCTGTCTGCACACGCCACCCTGAGAAACTCATCCGCGAAAGCAAGCACAATAAGCTACGCGAGATACAAACCGGTGTTTTTGACGTACAATGGGGAGTAAGGTCGATCCGGCTCTTAGTGTTGAATAAGATGCCAGCAGTGGATCGAAATGCGATTTGGCAGCTG
>Ga0256847_1001008_pt1 | contig 15556 bp, 8 predicted proteins | sample TeddybearmetaG_FD_189099 | JGI IMG/M metagenome (GOLD analysis project Ga0256847, IMG submission 189099) | Hydrothermal vent microbial communities from East Pacific Rise, Pacific Ocean - Teddybear | ecosystem: Environmental > Aquatic > Marine > Hydrothermal vents | place: Pacific Ocean: East... | reverse complement strand
CATTGCGAGAAATAAAATTTAGCCTGCACTGAGCGGAGTTGAAATGTGGCAATCTCTTGAAACAAATTTGTTATTATTTTGTTCTCGCCTTTCAACTCCGCTTAAGGTGACAAGTTCGACTAGACATTCAATTAGAATGATTTTTTTAAACTGTAACCAAACTATCTGGTGAAACAGTCACTTTTTTCCCATTTACCAAAATATTCAGTTCACTATCTCCATCAATTTCAAAAGAAATATCGGTTTGAGTTATGTTCACTTTTACAATCTGATTTCTAAAATTTACCTTAAAAGAATACCCTTCCCATTGTTGTGGAATCTTTGGAGCAAACGATAAGGTATTCTCTTTTATACGCATACCTCCAAAACCTTCAACGATGCTCATCCAAGTGCCTGCCATACTTGTAATATGTAGGCCTTCTTCTACTTCACAATTATAATCATCTAAATCTAAACGAGCCGTGCGCAAATAGAATTGATAGGCTCGTTCCATTCTACCCAATTTCGCAGCTTGTATACTATGAACACAGGGCGATAAAGAAGATTCATGAACGGTAAACGATTCGTAAAAATCGAAGTGTCGCTCTAGTTCTTCGTTTGTAAAATGGTCTTCAAAAAAGTAGAAGCCTTGTAATACATCTGCTTGTTTTATATAAGGTGAACGTAAAATACGATCCCAAGACCATTTTTGATTGATGGGTCTATTTGATTTATCTAAATCGGCAACAGTAACCAGCTCTTTATCTAAAAAACCATCTTGTTGTAAAAACACTTGCTGTTCTTCTGAATAAGGGAAATACATATGCTCTGCAACCGCTTTCCATTGTTCAATTTCGGTATTTGAAAGCTGGGTTTTATTCATTACTCTTGTGTAATCTGAATCAAATTCTTTTTTAGCACGTTCAATATTTTCGATAGCATATGTTATACACCATTGTGCTATATAATTGGTATACCAGTTATTATTTACATTGTTTTCATATTCATTGGGGCCAGTTACACCAAGAATTACATATTTATCTTTCGCTTTAGAATAATTTGCGCGTTGATGCCAAAAACGTGCAATTCCAATCAACACTTCTAATCCTTTTTCAGCAATATAATTGTAGTCATCTGTATAACGATGGTAATTATAAATGGCAAAAGCGATGGCTCCGTTTCGATGAATTTCTTCAAAGGTAATTTCCCATTCATTATGGCATTCTTCGCCATTTATAGTTACCATTGGATATAGTGCGGCACCATTTGAAAATCCTAATTTTGAAGCATTTTCAATAGCTTTTTCTAAATGATTATAGCGATATTCCAGCAGGTTTCTAGCAACTTTTTGATCTTTAGTAGCCATATAAAAAGGAATGCAATAGGCTTCAGTATCCCAATAAGTGCTTCCACCATATTTCTCACCTGTAAAACCTTTTGGTCCGATATTTAACTGTGCATCTTTTCCGGAATAGGTTTGATTTAATTGAAAAATATTAAAACGAATACCTTGTTGTGCTTTTACATCACCATCAATTGTAATGTCTGCTTTTTCCCAGATGATGGACCATGCTTTTTGTTGTTGTTTTAACATGGTATTAAAACCCAATCGAACAGCTTTATCCAACACATTTTTAGCAACTGATATTAATTCCTTTCTGTCATGATTTCTGTCAACAATACAGCCACCAAATTTATGAATAGTGAACGTTTCGTTTTGTTGTACTGGCTTTGAATACGTTAAACTTATTTTGGTTGCCGTTTGAGAAATATTTTCATGTAAATTAATTTCTTTACCGTTTTCAAAAAAATGTGACTGCATAAACGTACAGGTATGAAAATCTGTTTTCATTGTACGTGCTTCGATAAATGCTTGATTGTTTTCAGAAATCACACTCAATGTATCCCAAAATTTATCTTCCCAGTTTGTGTCTTCATTGGTAATACCACTATCTAAATAGGATGTAAATGAAATCTCAGCATTCTCATTTAACGGTTTAACAGTATATTGTACCACACCTACTTCTTCATCATCTAAACTTAAGAAACGTTTGGTTTCGACATTGATTTTTATATCATTTTGAAGTACTGCAGTAAAACTACGCCCCAACCAACCTTCTTTCATGTTCAACTCTCTCCTAAAATTTTCAACTTTTTTACAAGTAAATAAATCTAACTCTTCACCATTAATAGATACGTTGATTCCTATCCAATTGGGTGCATTTAATACTTTAGCAAAAGATTCTGGATAGCCGTTTTTCCACCAACCAACACGTGTTTTATCTGGGTAATAGACGCCCGCAATATAATTTCCTTGAAAGGTTGATCCTGAATACTGTTCTTCAAAATTGGCACGTTGCCCCATGGCTCCGTTGCCAATGCTAAATAGACTTTCTGAAGCTTTGACACGACTAGCATCAAAACCTTCTTCTATAATGGACCAACTATTTGGTTGTATATAATCTTGATTCATATTTTTTATTTTAGATAAAAGAACAAGGACAAAAGATTGCTTCGCTCAAAGACTTAAGTAAAACTCTTCTCTCTTTTCTTTCCTCTTTTTTCTCTATTCTATTTCCTTATCAATTCTTTTATATAATCAGTACTCATTTCAGTAAAATCTATAAACACATCATCCGCTTCGTGGAGTACTTTTTTTTGCCCGATTCCTATTGAAACCATATTAGCAGTATTTGCCGCCTGAATACCTGCTGTTGAGTCTTCAAAAACGACACAATTTTCAGGCTCTATATTTAATTTATTTGCTGCAATTAGAAATACTTCAGGATTGGGTTTTGCCTCTGTAACATCATTACCATCAACAATAACATCAAACCGATTGTACAGATTTACTTTTTTAAGAATTTCTCTTGCATTTTTACTTGCTGAACCTAAAGCAATAGGTTGTTTTTGTTTGATGAGATTATCTAAAATAGTGGTAACATCTGGTAATATCTCATTTTCGTCCATTTGAGCGATGTGACTTAAATAATCGTCATTTTTTCTAGCCATCAATTCCATAAATTGATCTTCTGAAATTGATTTGTTTGCCCAATCCAATATTTTCTCTAATGATTTTACTCTACTTACACCTTTTAATTGTTCATTTTGAATTTCGGTAAAATCAGCCCCAATACTATTGGCTAGTTTTTTCCAAGCGAGATAGTGATACTTTGCAGTATCTACAATAACACCATCCAAATCGAATATGAAGCCTTTTTTAGTCATTTGTTGGCTGATATGAAATTGCGGCTTTATTTGTAATTAATAAATTAGAAAAACCTGCGATAATTAAACTTATTCCTGCAACAATCATTGCATTGATTGCTTTGTCGCCTATTAATCCAGAGATATAATTTATACCTCCAAGTGCTGCGATAATTTGAGGAATTACAATAAACATATTGAAGATACCCATAAAAACGCCCATTTTTTTAGGGTCGATAGAACTAGACAACATTGCATATGGCATTGATAAAATACTTCCCCAAGAAAAGCCAATCAATATAAATGATATGGTTAAATAGTTAGGTTCTGGCATAAAATACATCATTAAAAAACCTATTCCTCCTAAGATTAAAGATCCAAAATGAACTAACTTTCTGTTTATTCTTCTTTTAGCAGTATAAAAGGTTAGCAATAAAGCAAAAGCCATTGATGATAAGCCATAAAATCCCATTTTAGAGCCTACCCTATTTGAAGATTCTTGAAAGGCAGTATTTGCAATTTTGAAGGCCTCTTTCTCGGAAGGCACTTCCATATTATAGTTTTCTATAATTGGTGCAGGTGTATGATAAACGTGTTCGGTTAACGCAGGATTTGACATACTCCACATTGTAAAAAATGCAAACCAAGAAAAAAATTGGACAACACCTAACTTTTTCATTGTTGTCGGCATATTACCAATGTTGTTTATGATATCTGGAATAAATTGATTCTTCTTTTCTTTTTCTTTTAAAAACGCCTCCATATCTTCAGGAGGATATTCTTTCGTTGTAAAAATGGTATATAGAACACTTGCCAAAAAGACAATTGCACCAATAGAGAAAGCGACTTTTACAGACATTGGAATTATTCCTACATCAGCTGAATTACTTACGCCAAGTTCAGAAACCATCCAAGGTAAGTTACTTGCAATCCAAGTACCAATACCTATAATTAATGCTTGAACAACAAATCCGTATGAACGTTGTGATTCTGGTAATAAGTCTGCAACCAATGCTCTAAATGGTTCCATTGAAATATTTATAGAAGCGTCAAGAATCCATAAAAATCCTGCAGCCATCCATAAATAAGGCGAATAAGGCATAAAAAATAATGCTAACGTGCTAAGAATTGCTCCAACTAAAAAATAAGGTTTTCGTCTTCCCCATTTTACGCTCCAAGTTTTATCGCTCATATAGCCAATAATAGGCTGTACGAGTAAACCAGTTAAAGGTGCAGCAATCCACAACATAGGTATTTCATCTTGCGACGCTCCTAATGTTTGAAAAATCCGTGTCATGAACCCACCTTGTAACGCAAATCCAAATTGAATCCCCAAGAAACCAAAACTCATGTTCCAGATTTCCCAAAAACCCAGTTTTTGTTTTTTCATACAGTTATATTTTAATAATCTGACTTAGCAGATAAATTAAACTAAAATACTATAAATGGTAACTTAAACCAATAGAAAATATCAGTTTAAATACAGTGTGAAGTGTAAAATAATAAGTTTAAAACATACGTTTCAAGCGGTAAATATATACTATTTTAATTAAATTTCAACTTTTCGGAAACTTTTTGAGTAGAATTTCTAATTTTCAGATTGGTTGAAATAACTTTTCTTTCAAAGCTTTTTTCTTCATTTTCGTTTTTTTGAATTCTGTTCAATAAGAGCTCAGCTGCTTGTTCACCCATGGTAAAACCATGTTGCGCAACAGTTGATAATGAAGGTGTAGAAAACTCTGAGATTAACCCATCTGTAAAGCCAATAACAGCAATATCTCTAGGGATATTTAAGCCTTTTTCTCTTGCTATTTTCATAGCGGTTGCTGCATATATTTCGTTTACAGCAAAGATGCCGTCTGGCAACTTATCAGTATTGTGTATCAATTTTTTAATTTGTTCAGCAATATCAAAATCTTCATTTATTTTGATAATTAAATCACTATCGATTTTTCTGCCATTTTCTTTCAATGCTTTTTCATACCCTATTCTACGTTCAGTCCCCACATTTACATGGTCTGGAGTTGTTAAAATAGCAATTCGTTTACACCCTATATCAATGAGGTGATTAGTTGCTTTATAACCTCCACCTACATCGTCAACCAATACTTTATCACAAGCTATTTGATCCGTAACTCTGTCGAATAAAACAAAAGGAATTTCATCGTTAATTAGTTGATTAAAGTGACCAAATTCATTCTTTTCTAAGGTTTCCTTTGCGATAGAAACTAATAAACCATCTACGCTACCATCAGCTAACATATTTATATTTAACAGCTCTTTATCATACGATTCGTTAGACAAACAAATCATCACATTATAGCCTCTTTCATTGGCTATTTTTTCAATTCCACTAATCACTCTTGAAAAAAAATGATGTACAATTTCTGGAATTATAATTCCAATAACTAACGTTTTTCTATTTCGTAATTTTAAGGCTAAACTATTGGGTTTGTAGTTGTAAAAATCAGCAAAAGCTTTGATTTTTTTACGAGTCTCTTCACTAATTTCATGACTGTCTTTCAACGCTTTTGAAACAGTAGAAATAGAAACGCCTAATTCTTTGGCAATATCTTTTATAGTGATTCTAGGCTTCATGTGTTTAGTTATTATTTTGTAATACCATTTTTTGATACTTTATTAAGAGACAGTAAGTTGAATATCCAAAATAGCCACCCTCTTAATTTAAGGATTGTACCAAATATTTTTAAAATTAGTATACTACAAAAAAAGGTATTTAGACTGAAAAATGATACTTTTTAGGGCTTATATTTTAGCAAAATACAAAAGTTTTTAACACGAAACCGTTTTCGTAGAGGTTTTATTTAATAGGTCATTGTTAATTTAATGTGAAGGGTGTACATTGACCCCGTGAAATGTAAAGTTTGTTAAGTTTTTAACTGAAAGATTAACTAACTCAAATTAAATTTATGAGAAATTTTAAAAATACTTTTTTAAGTATAATGCTATTTTTCCCGTTGATTGCCTTTGCGCAATTAACTATTAAGGGAAAAGTTACAGACAAGACTACCAAAACGGAGTTGCCGGGAGTTAACGTTGTTATAAAAGGAACAACGAGCGGAACAACAACTGATTTTGATGGTCTGTATTCAATCAATAATGTAAAGACTGGTGATGTACTGGTATTTTCGTTTATTGGATATAATAATGTTGAGGTTACCGTAACTTCTAATGCTGATATCAATATTGAATTGGAAGAGTCAGCAGAAAGTTTAGAAGAAGTTGTATTGATTGGTTACGGTAGTACAACCAAACAAGACGCTACCGGAGCTGTTGAAAAAATCTCTGTTAAAGAATTCAATCGAGGTGCAATTGTATCTCCTGAACAACTTTTAGTGGGGAAATCGGCAGGGGTTAGAATCACTTCTGGCGGTGGTGCTCCAGGAGAAGGTTCTGAAATTAGAATTCGTGGAGGCGCTTCATTATCAGCAAATAATTCGCCACTTATTGTGGTAGATGGATTGCCTTTAGACCAAAGAGGAGTTCAAGGTGTTAGAAACCAATTGAATGCTATAAATCCTAATGATATTCAAGATTTTGTAGTCTTAAAAGATGCTTCCGCAACAGCTATTTATGGTTCGAGAGCATCGAACGGGGTTATTTTGATTACCACCAAAAAAGGAAAGGCAAACGCAGCGCTGAAAATTGAATATGATGTGAAAGTATCAATAGGAGAGGTTACAGACTTTGTTGACGTTTTGAATGCTAGTCAGTTTAGAGCTATTGCAGAAACCGATAGCGACTTTGATCCTTCCTTTTTGGGAGATACTGAAACGGATTGGCAAGACCAAATTTATAAGAATGCGGCTGGAGTTATCCATAATGTAACCGTTAGTAAAGGATATGAAAATTTTAACTATCGTGTAAATATTAATCATACAGAACAAAACGGTATTTTGAAAACTGATTTATACGAAAGAAATTCAATCAATATAGCGTTAACTCAACGTTTGTTAGACAATGATTTAAAATTAACATTGACCTCTAAAGGTATAATAGATGAAAATCGTTTTGCAAATCAAGGTGCCATTGGCGCTGCAGTATCTATGGACCCAACACAGCCTGTATTTGATGCAACCAGTCCTTTTGGAGGATTTTTTGAATATAGAACTGGAAATAATATTGGAGACCAAATTAATTTGGCTACAAGAAACCCATTGGGACAATTATTACAACATAATAATAGGGCGAAAAACAAAAGAAACATCACGAATTTTAATCTAGATTATAAATTTTGGTTTTTAAAAGACTTGAAATTTAGTGTAAATGCAGGTTTTGATTATTCTGAATTAGATGGTACAGAGTTAATTCCTTTAACTTCGGCTACTAATGGGCAAAATATTCCATTTAAAAACTTGTATTCAGGATTGAACAGAAATACATTATTAGACACTTATTTTAGTTATAAAAAGGAGTTAGAGTCTATAAATACAACAATAGACCTTACCGCTGGACATTCGTATCAAGAGTTTTATTTAGAGTCTAACCAGTCTATCACTGATGATAATGTTTTTGTTGTAAGACCTATTACTATTGAACGTAATGCGTTAGAATCTTATTTTGCACGTGCAAATTTTGATATTGCAGATAAATACTTAATCTCTCTAAGTTATAGACGAGACGGTTCTTCACGATTTAATCCAGACGGAAGATGGGGAAATTTCCCTGCAGCATCTGTCGGTTGGAAAATCACAAATGAAGACTTTCTTAAAGACTCAAAACTCATATCAAATTTAAAATTAAGAGCGGGTTGGGGTATTACCGGGCAAAACGAAATAGGACCCAACTATGGTTATTTAGGAATTTATACTCCAGGAAGAGATGATGCTAGGGTACAGTTTGGTACTGGGTTTGTAAATACCTTACGACCAGAAGAATTTGATGAAAATTTAAAATGGGAAGAAACGACTCAATACAATGTAGCTTTAGATTTTGGATTCTTTAATGATAGATTAACAGGTAGCATAGATGCTTATTATAGAGAAACAGAAGATCTCTTGGCAACAGTACCTACCGCTGCAGGTTCGAACTTGGCAGATTTACTAACAACAAATGTAGGTTCAGTTACAAGTAGAGGTCTTGAATTGAGTTTAAATGGAGATATTGTTAAATCTGAGAACTTTAATTGGGATCTAGGATTTAATATTACACTTCAAGAAACAGAAATTACAAACCTCTCTTTAGGTAATGACCCTAATTTTTTTATTCCTCAAGGGGGAATTTCAGGAGGTGTTGGTAATCAGATTCAGCTGTGGAGAGAAGGCTTAGACCCATCAACATTCTATGTGTTTAGACAGGTATATGATATCGCAGGAAACCCTATTGAAGGCGCTTATGTTGATGTTAATGGAGATAATCAAATTACGGAAGCTGATAAGCAAGCCTATAAAAAAGCTGCACCAGATGTATTTGCAGGGTTTACTAGTAATTTAAACTATAAGAATTTTGATTTTAGTTTTACTTTTAGAGGTAGTTTTGGAAACTATGTATATAATAATGTCGCATCTGATAGAGGCGTTATTGAAACGGTAAATGATGCGCCGGGTAATTTTTATCCGAATGCACATTCCAGCATTTTGATAACTAATTTTGCAAATCAGCAATTATTTTCAGACTATTATATTCAACGTGCTGATTTTGTGAAACTAGACAACGTTTCCATAGGCTATTTGGTTCCTGGAGAAAAGGTTACCTTTAGAGCTTCGCTAACTGCAACGAATGTATTAACCATTACTGACTATGATGGTTTAGATCCAGAAATTTCTAATGGAATAGATAGCAATTTTTATCCAAGACCTAGAACCTATGTCTTAGGGTTGAATTTTACTTTTTAATGATACTTAATATTATAAAATTTAGAGCAATGTTAAAAACAATTAAATATATCTTATTTGCATTTACTATCTCGCTATTTATACAATCGTGTGAAAGCAAGTTAGACTTACAACCAGAAGATGATCGTCTTGTAGGAGATGCCGCCTTTGAAGACCCAGCTTCTTATAAAGCTTTTCTAGCTAAAATTTATGCAGGAATATCATTGAGTGGACAAGAAGGTCCTGCTGGTAATCCTGATTTAGCTGGATTAGATGAAGGGTTTTCGAACTACTTAAGATTGTATTGGAAAATGCAACAATTGACCACAGATGAAGCTGTAATAGGTTGGAATGATGGAACTATTAAAGATTTACATTCTCAAAACTGGACAGCAGGAAATGAGTTTATACGTACGATGTATAGTAGAATTTTATTCCAAATTGCATTGACCAATGAGTTTTTACGTCAAACATCAGATGCTAAATTAGATAGTAGAGGTGTTGATGCAGCGTTGAAAGCAGAAATTCAAGGTTTTAGGGCTGAAGCACGTTTTATGAGAGCCTTGAGTTATTGGCATGCAATGGACTTGTTTGCGAATCCTCCTTTTGTAACAGAAGAAGATCCAATAGGTGCTTTTTTACCGAATCAAATTCAACGCGCTGATTTATTTTCGTATATAGAATCTGAATTACTAGCTATAGAAAGTGCCATGAATCCAGCACGTCAAAATTCAAACGAATATTATGGACGTGCAGATCAAGGTGCTGTTTGGATGTTATTGGCGAAGCTATATCTAAATGCAGAAGTGTATATAGGTACAGCACATTATGCCGATGTTATTACTTATACTAACAATGTTATTAATGCGGGATATTCAATACCAAGCAATCCTTATTATCAATTGTTTTTAGCAGATAATGATTCGAACGGAGCGCAAAACGAAGTTATTTTCACAATTCCTTTTCACGGCCTTAATACACAATCTTTTGGAGGAATGACCTTTTTAGTACATGCTCCTGTAGGAGGAAGTATGGTTCCTGCAGATTTTGGAATTAATGGAGGCTGGTTTGGTGTAAGAACGACTGCTAATTTTGTAGAACAATTTCCTGGAGAAGAAAATACTGCCGATGGTCGTGCATTATTTTATACAGATGGACAACAAAAAACAATAGATGATATTTCAAGATTTACACATGGTTTTGCCATTCAAAAATTCAAAAATGTTGATGTGAATGGGTTTCCTGGATCAGATCCGGAAAATCATCCAGATTCAGATTTTCCAATGTTTAGGCTTGCAGATGCTTATTTAATGTATGCCGAAGCTTCATTAAGAGGTGGAGGAGGTAGTACTACCACAGCTGTTGGTTTTATTAATGAATTAAGACAACGTGCATATGGAGATACTAGTGGAAATATTGCACAGGCAGATTTGACATTAGATTTTATTTTAGCCGAAAGATCAAGAGAATTATTTTGGGAAGCACATCGTAGAACCGATTTAATACGGTTTGGTCAATTTTCTAGTCAAGGTATTTGGCCATGGAAAGGAAATGTTCCACAAGGTGCAATCACAGAAGCATTTAGAGATATAATGCCAATACCGGCTTCTGATTTAGGAGTTAATACTAATTTACAACAAAACGAAGGATACTAAAACATAAAAAAATGAAAAAATTAAAATATTTAGGAGTATTAATTATCGCTATTATTAGCCTTAATTCATGTACAACAGATGACAGTATTGTTTTTATAGCACAAGAACCAGCAGGGTTTGTTTTTACCAACTCGTTCTTATCTGAGTATACATTAACACCTGCAGGAGCAGATAATTTAGGAGAACGTTTTACTTGGACAAATGCTGATTTTGACGTGCCAACAAATATTACGTATGAATTGCAAAAATCATTGATAGGCGACTTTAGTGACGCTGCTGTTGTGGCAAGTACTTCGGGTAATGAATTAGTAATTACCATAAGTCAATTGTTGGCTATGGCTGCTGATGCAGGTCTTGATAATGACCCAAATACGTCAGAGCCAGATACAGGAAACTTATATTTTAGATTGAGAGCATTTGCAGGTGCAAGTGGTAGTTCTACAGAGGTATTTACAGATGCACAAACCTTAACGGTTATTTTACCAGAAATAGTTACCGGTCCAAATATTCAAGTATCTACTTGGGGAGTTGTAGGTTCAGGATATAATAATTGGGGAGCATTTGCAGATGGCGCATTTTATACTACTGATCAACCTAATGTATTAGTATCTTACGTTACACTATTAGACGGTGAAATTAAATTTAGAGAAAATAATGATTGGGCAAATAACTTTGGAGATGATGGTGCTGATGGGACCTTAGATGCAGGCGGTGCAAATATAGTCAGTACAGCTGGACATTATAAGATTGTGTTGGATTTGAATAATAATACCTATACAATAGAACAATTCTCTTGGGGTGTTGTTGGATCCTCTTGGAATGATTGGGGTAATGACGGACCTGATGCTAAATTCTTCTACGATTATACAACCGATACATTTAAATTGGGTGTAAAATTACTGGCAGGAGAAATGAAATTTAGAAAAAATAATGACTGGGCTGAAAACTTTGGTGATACAGGTGCAGACGGAACATTAGATGCAGGTGGAGATAATATTGTATCTACTGCAGGATATTATGCCATTACGTTGGATTTAAATAACAATGCTTATACCATTGAAGCAGCCGATCTTTTTGGAGTCGTTGGTTCAGGATATAACGATTGGGGTAATGGTGGGCCAGATTTTACTTTTACAGAAGTAAATCCAGGTATTTGGATTGCTGAGATAGTTACTTTAGTTGATGGTGAAATTAAGTTTAGAGTAAATGAAGATTGGGCTATAAATTTTGGAGATACAGGAGCAGATGGAACGTTGGATGATGGAGGTGATAACATTGCTGTAACGGCTGGAAATTATAGAATTTTCATGAATATGAATGACAACACCTATTCAATAAATAATTAAAACATAATAAACTCTATTATTGTTAAAAGGCTGTTTGTATTATTATGAACAGCCTTTTATATCAATTTAATTTTGTGCTGGAATATTGTATTATTACAAGGCTAATTACCCTTAAATTAATTTTATGAAAAAACTACTACTCTTATTTTTAATAGTATTAACCGGTAATAGCTATGCCCAACAACAAAATGTAACATTTGCTATTACACCACCCACCTTTAATGAAGATGACCAAATAACAATTACGGTTTCTAATGTAAATCCTGGAGCTTGGAGTGTTTCTGACATCTATTTATGGGCATGGTCATTTGATTTAAATGATACCAATTCAATGGATTCTCCTACAAACGGAACATGGACCAATTCTAATGAAGCGCAAAAACTAACCAATAATGGAGATGGAACTTATTCTATAACACTAACACCAACTACTTTTTATAGTCGAACAGGCATCGGTAGTATAGGCTTTTTAGTAAAAGCTAAAGACGGTACTGGCGATAAAAAATCACAAGACCATATAGTCGAAGTAGGCGTTTTTCAATTAACACGAACCGCTCCAACTCAAAATGTTACCTTATTAAATTCAGGACAATCACTAGCTGTTGCTGCTACTGCCTCAGTAGCCGCAGATTTCGTGTTAAAAGCAAATGGGACTACCATAAATACCGCTAATAACACCACTTCTTATAATTTTACGCATACCAATATTACACAAAATACGAGTTATAGTTTAGAAGCTACAAGTAGCGGTAGTACATTAAGTGAAACATTTCAAGTTATTGTATCAGTTCCTGAGCAGGCTGTGCCAGCAGGAATGAAAGACGGTATAAACTTGAATCCTGGTGATAATACAAAGGCTACACTAGTTCTTTATGCGCCTAATAAAGACGTTGTTCATGTTATAGGCGACTTTAATAACTGGCAAGTTGATAATAATTATCTATTAAATAAAGATAGTGCTCAAGACCGTTTTTGGATGGAGCTTACAGGATTAACGCCTCAAAGTAATCATATGTATCAATATTTAGTTGATGGAGACATTACAATTGCTGATCCCTATTCAACAACTATCTTAGATGCATCTAATGATGGCTTTATTGATGCAACAACCTATCCTAATTTACCGGCATATCCGACAGGTTTAACAAACCATGCGGTTACCTTATTAAGAACAGGTGATGCTGCTTTTGCTTGGCAAACAACAAATTTTCAACCAGTTGCAAAGACAGATTTAGTTGTTTACAAATTATTAATCAGAGATTTTGATGCATTACATAGTTTTGATGCGGTAAAATCAAGATTAGACTATCTACAGAACTTAGGTGTAAATGCTATTGAATTTTTACCTGTAAGTGAATTTGACAATAATGAATCTTGGGGGTATAATCCATCTTTTCATATGGCATTAGACAAATATTATGGAACACCAACTGCTTTTAAACAACTTATTGATGAATGTCATACTAGAGGGATTGCTGTTTTTTTAGATGTAGTACATAATCAATCAACGGGACAAAATTCTTTTTATAGACTGTGGAATACAGATAATGGTGGTTACGGAGGGCAAGCAAGTGGCGATAATCCGTTTTTTAATGCAACACCTACACATTCTTACAATGTTTTTAACGATTTTAATCATAGCCAACAAGCGACTAAAGATTATGTAAAAAGAATTACACAATATTGGATTGAAGAATATAACATAGATGGTTTTAGATGGGATTTAACCAAAGGATTTACTCAAAATTGTACTCCTTCTGATGAAACATGTACAAATGCATTTCAAGCTGATAGAGTTGCTGTATTAAAAGAATATGCAGACTATCAATGGGAAATTAACCCTAATTTTTATATCATTTTTGAACATTTGGGTACAAATGCTGAAGAAACGGAATGGGTTAATTATCGCTTAGACGAAGGAAAGGGAATCATGGTTTGGGGCAATCATAATTTTAATTATAATGAAGCAACCATGGGTTATCATGACGGTGGGAAGTCTGATTTTTCATGGATATCATATTTAAACCGAGGGTGGACAGTACCAGCAAATATGAGTTATATGGAAAGTCATGATGAGCAACGTTTAATGTATAAAAATTTACAATTCGGAAATTCTAGTGGTAGCTATGACGTAACAAATCTTGCTACAGCTTTAGATAGAATGGAATTAGCAGGGGCTTTTTTCTTTACAGTTCCTGGCCCAAAAATGTTTTGGCAGTTTGGTGAGTTAGGCTATGATATTGACATTAATTTTAATGGAAGAACAGGTAATAAACCTATTCTGTGGAATTATTTTACTGAACCTGACAGAAAAGACTTGTATGATGCTTGGGCTAAATTGATAAAGCTAAAAAAACAAGAAAATATTTTTAGAACTGCTAATTTCACAATGGATGTTGCTAATGCCAATGGTTTAAAAACAGTTCATTTGACTGATGATGCTACGAACCCTAATGTAAATCATGTCACTATTATAGGAAATTTTGGAGTGACCACACAAAGTATCAATCCGGTATTTCAACAGACTGGGACTTGGTATGATTTATTAAATAATAATGCAACAATCAATGTGACCAATGTTAATAATACCATAAGTTTACAACCTGGTGAATTTAAAGTGTATGGTAGTAGCCAAGTTACACTAGCTGTTGGCAATGTGAACCTTGAAGATATCATTACAATACACCCTAATCCCGTTAGAGATGCATTTAAAATCAATGCGTTGGCGACTAAAGTTGCTGTATATGATATTTCAGGAAGATTAATCAAAACCTTTAAAGGGAATTTTGCTGAGAATAAATCATATGACATTTCAGAGTTGAATTCAGCATTGTATTTGATTCGGATTACTTCAGATCAAGGAGTATTGACAAAAAAGATATTCAAAAATTGATATAAGAATTCCTCGATGCATCAAGGTTTCCGATTTACCTCTCCTTTGGAGAGGTTGGAATCACCCAAAGTGGTTTCGGGTGAGGCTTACTTACAACATCTTTAAGTTATTAATCTCTTGTTGAGTAAGATGACGCCAATGACCACGTGATAAATTTTTCTTGGTCAACCCTGAAAAAATTACTCGGTCTAGTTTTACCACGGTATACCCGAAATGTTCAAATATTTTACGAACAATTCTATTTCTACCTGAATGTATTTCAATACCTACTTCCGTCTTAGATTGATTTTCAATATAAGAAATAGCATCAACAAACACCATTTTACCTTCTAACACAAAGTTTGCAGCGATTTTTTGCAAATCTTTTATAGCCAATTTTTTATCTAAAGAGGCATGATATAATTTCCGAACATTGTGTTTAGGGTGCGTTAGTTTTTTAGCCATTTCACCGTCATTTGTAAATAGCAACAAACCTGTAGTATTTCTATCCAATCTACCTACCGGATAAATACGTTCTTTAGTAGCACCGCCCACTAAATCCATTACCGTTTTTCTGCCACGTTCATCATCCATAGTAGTAATGAAGTTTTTTGGTTTATTGAGGAGAACATATTTTTTCGCTTCAGGGCTAATTAGAGAGCC
>Ga0256847_1001007_pt1 | contig 15557 bp, 18 predicted proteins | sample TeddybearmetaG_FD_189099 | JGI IMG/M metagenome (GOLD analysis project Ga0256847, IMG submission 189099) | Hydrothermal vent microbial communities from East Pacific Rise, Pacific Ocean - Teddybear | ecosystem: Environmental > Aquatic > Marine > Hydrothermal vents | place: Pacific Ocean: East... | reverse complement strand
TGCATGCCCTGCCCGATGAGGTCCAAACTCAAAATATACGCACATCTTCCAATAGGACGCCAATTTCTTTTGCCTTAATCTAAGCCCAAATCAAATCATGGGAGACCGATATGTTGAATATAAAGACACTCATAGCCGCGGTCATTTTAGCCGTATGTTCAATCGGATCAAACGACAATCTGGCTGTCGCTCAGAACGGTGCGTACCTGAATGTATGTGCGCCGGGCAGCGATGCTTGGACGCTTTATGAATCGTCTCAACCGGGCATGTTCCAACAAGAATTTGGGCTTTCGGGGCCAGGCAATTACAGCGTCACCGTGACCGCGAATGGTTTCGGGTTTGAAGGATTTGCATATACGCGCGACAGCGCTTGGGACGACTGGATATATATGCGCAAAACCAATGCCGGCGAATATACGTGGTCGCAAAACTGGCAGATCACGCATGACGATACCAAACTCTTCATGTTGCAATTGATCAAGCCCGCCAGTCAGTGCCGGGGCTGTACAATGACCGTGACGGTCAGGACATCCGGCTGCCAATCCACCCCGTCATCGGGATCGGGATCATCTCGAGGTCCCACTTGCAACCCGGACCAATGCTATAGCGGTGAAAATGCGCTTTTCGGTGTTGGCTCATGTGTCGCGAGACCGGGTTGGGATGGCAGTAACTGCCCATAAGTTTTGCCTGCCATAAAGCTTTTGCCAGTATGAGGGGACGCGCGCGTTTGATCGATAAAGATGGTGCTGTCAGTCTAATGCGAACCAGTCTGCATTTCCTTAAAACGACGGGTATTGGACAGCAAAAAGTCCGTGAGCTTGCGTCTGCTTTGACGCCGAGAGCAGACATAGATCATACCTCGTCATCACGCTCTGCACGGCTTGACCGTGTAGCCCATCACCCGGCGGCGCGGCCAAGAAAACGAGGATATGAGAGCTCCCGTTCCTGGATTTTAGATCGGGTGATGGACTGCCTGATCAAGTCAGGCAGAGCGTGATCGAGAGATCGGCCTCAGACACTGATCTAACACAAACTAGCTCGCAAAAGCGTGGATAGATCTCGCTCTATCCAACACGTTTCCTCCGCAGATACTGGCCATCCAGCTTTTCAATCCGACGGAACTCACCGTGCATCTACACTCTGCCCATGGATTATGCTCTGCAACCCCACTTATATCGAAACGTCCCGGTCTATCTCTGGCCTTGGGTCTGGTGGCAGCTATTCCAAATTGAAAGATGGATCAAAGAGACAGGACGAATGATTCTTGGCGGTGTCGCCCGCGATGGCAAAGTCTACGTCCTGCACGTTGCGGATGATCCGAATGAGATCAAACCGTGGTCGCCCAACGCACCAAAGCTCACTCCTTGGAACCGTGTTCCCAATGAACGCCGGGACCTCGCGCGACTAGTCACAGGCATCGCCTTCGACCCAACTCGCCACGGCGACCTGCTCATGCTCGCCATGCGCCTACTAGAATGGCCTGCACTCGTAGGGTGCAATGAGCCTATGCGAATTGCACCACCCACACATGCGCCTGCTATCAACGACTCCTCCTAAATCCGACTTTCCCGGGCTTGACCCGGGAGCTGGTCCGGCGAGTCCGGTCTCAATTTCACGAGATCCCGGGACACCAGTGGGGTCAAGCCCCACGGGTGTCCCGGGACAGTCGGACATATTACAATTCAAACCCACCCCACCGGACGCCCCCACGCGTACCGGCCCTTCGTGCTGCAAACAACCCTGAGCCCGGTCCATGTTCGGACACCCGTGGGCGGGCCTCAACGCATCAAAAATGAGTGCAAAACAACTACAAAACAGGGAAAATACTGGCTCCGCGAGTAGGACTCGAACCTACGACAGATCGATTAACAGTCGATTGCTCTACCAACTGAGCTATCGCGGATCACCAACAGGCCGCTTCATTATCAAACGCGGTTTGCTTGTAAACAGCGAATGTCATTTGCGGATAAAAAAATGGCGGGAGAAAACTCCCGCCGAGGCATTGGGTGATGGTGGGTGTCTCCATAGAAGACATTAACAACATCGCTCGGATTGGTTAACCGGAGGTAAACAAATCCTCGGAAACAGTAAAAAAGTCCTTCACGCCGGATTAGGCTCTCACGGCAGAGGTTCACTTGGAGGCCCCGTCCGGATTCGAACCGGAGTACACGGATTTGCAATCCGCTGCGTAACCACTCCGCCACAGGGCCGCCGAGTGAGGCGATGCCATAGCAGTGACCTTGCCGGCTTGCAATCGGGTAAAATGCACAATGCGATTTCGCCGTATTGCGGGCTGTGCCACCTGTGCTATGGCGCGTGAATTGAACCGCTCAAACCAAGGGGTCGCAGGATGGATTTCGCAAAGCAGCGTCAGATTATGGTCGACTCGCAAGTGCGGGTGAATGACGTGACCGACCCGGCAATTGTCTCGGCTTTTCTCACCGTGCCGCGCGAATTATTCGTGCCAAAATCGCTGCAATCCAGCGCCTATGCCGAATATGAAATACCGACCAGCGAAGGCCGGGCGATGTGGACCCCGCGTGACCTTGGCAAGATGCTGCGCGGGCTCGATCCGCAAGCAACTGATATCGCTTTGGTCATCGCGGCTGGGTCTGGCTATAGTTCAGCTTTGCTCGGCAAGACCGTCGAGGCAGTGATCGCACTAGACAGTGACGAGGCCAGTGTTGAGGCGATGGCGACGCGGTTTGCCAAGATCGGGATGGACCACGCGGTTGCCGTTCAAGGCGATCTTGCAAAGGGCCTGCCGGATCAAGGACCATTCGATGTGATCTTGATTGCGGGCATGGTCGAAACCGTGCCGCAGGCCTGGCTCGATCAATTGTCAGAAGGCGGCCGATTGGGCGTCGTGGTCGCCGCCGCGCGCGGCTTGGGCCGGGCCCGCATCTATAAAAAAGCTGGCGGGGTTACAGCCTACCGCGAGGCGTTTGAGTGCTGCCCGCCTGTGCTGGCTGGATTTGAAGCCAAGACAGAATTTACCTTCTAGGCTGGGCTTTTCACCTCGTCGCAGCCCGGTGATTTACCGAGTGTACCTTTGACCGGATCGGGCAACAGAATGCTCGGTTTGATCGGCAAGTCGCGCGCTTCAGCAATCAAGGTAGCGGACTTTTCCTCAACCGCTTCAGCCAGGCGCTGCATCACTTCCTCCTTCGGCAATCCAGCCGGAATAGGCGGCAGGAATTCGATCACCGCCGTTCCTGAGGTCTTGCGCATATCTTCCTGCTCCCAAAAGCAGTTGAGATTGGTCGCAACCGGAACAATCGGCACGTTCATCGCCTTCTGCATATGCCAGACGCCGGACTTGTATTTGAAGTGATGCCCAACCGGCGCGAGGTGGCCTTCGGGATAGATCAGCACGCGGCGGCCATCATTGCGCGCGCGCTCCATGCCTTCAGCCAGTGAGGCAGCTTTGCGCTCGCCGCCGCCGCATGTGTCGATGACGATCGCGCCAAGCTTGCGCAGGATGCCGCCGACTAGTGGTAACTTCTCCAAGTGGTCGCCAGTGACAAAAGCGAGGTTCTTGACCTCCGGATAGATCATGAAACCATCGCCCCAGCTTGAATGCTTGGCGGCAATAATAAACGGCCCATCGGGCAGGTTCTCACGGCCACGAACTTGCTTCTTGATCCCGCCTATCCAGTGCAGCGCAAGATTGAGCGCGCGCGTATAGCTGCGGATGATCAAGGTCACAGGCCCGCGCCCCGGCAAGGCCAAAAAGGGCAGGGAAACAAGAACGTAGAACACGGACAAGAGGTAATATAGTCCGGTAAACAGAACGCCGCGGATCATGGGTTTCTCCTTGCTGGAGCTTGAAACTATCGCTGGTGAATGATTGCCAATATAGCCCGCGTGAACGCGTCTATGTGCTGGCTGAACGGGCCGGGTAGGCGGTTGTAAATCTTGTTCTGCCCAGCTTGCATGACGACGCCCAAACACATCGCTGCGGTAACAGCCGGATCAGCTTTCGGAATATCACCGTTGGCCATCATCATCGCCAATAGCTTTTCAAGAACTGTCACCGGATCGTCATCTCGCTTGGTGTCGTGCGGCAGGAAGCGGTTGAGTGAAACCAAGTGGAACGAGAACAGTAACCAATCCTCGTCAGCCAGGTTGCAATAGGTCGCAACGGCGCGGCGGACCTTCTCTTCAATCGTGCCGGGCGCGAGGAAAGCGTCCTGCATCATCTCACCAAGGCGATTGTGGGTTTCCATGAACAAAGCCAGCGCAAGCTCGTCCTTGCCTTTATAGTGGCGGTACAGGGCGCCTTCGGAGACACCGGCTTCGTCGGCAATCTCACGTGTCGTTGCGGCGTCAACGCCTTCGCTGACGAACAGTTTCAGGGCGGCGCGCTCAATCTTTGGGCGGGCATTTCTGGCGCGTGGACGTTTGCTCTCGGCAGCTGGCATTATGTATTCTCCATTTAGTGAGCGTTTGATAACATAGCGTCAACATAAAGCCAAGTGATTAACTGCTCACTAATTCAAATTGACCATATCGCGTGGTAGTTCACAATGCTCTGAGCGATAACCTACGGGAGAGATGATCATGGCTGATGGACAGATGCCGCAAGACAAAGCCAAATTTAAAGAGATGTTGGAGGGCACTGCAGAGGATTGGGGGATTATTGCCGGGCACGCCAAGGCGTTTAACCGCGGTCTGGCTAAGCGGGTTCTCGAGCATTTGCGCCTCTTGGACGGCGATTATGGCGGCTTCCCGATAGATCGCCTGGCGCATTCGGTGCAGACGGCAACCCGCGCGCACCGCGACGGCCGCGACGAGGAATATGTCGTGTGCGCCCTGTTACACGATATTGGCGACACACTTGGTAGCCTGAACCACCCGGACGTTGCGGCGGCGATCTTGAAGCCGTTTGTGTCAGAGAAGAACCTCTGGATGGTGGCCAATCACGGCGTGTTTCAGGGCTATTATTTCTTCCATCATCTCGGATTGGACCGAAACCTGCGTGATGGTTTCAAGGATCACCCTTATTATGAGTACACCGCGCAATTCTGTCATATCTACGATCAGAATGCGTTTGATCCTGACTATGATAGTGAAACGCTGGAATTCTTTGAACCGATGGTGGAGCGTCTGTTCGCGTCGCCGAAAAACTCGATGTATCTGAAAGCGCTTAAAGAGTAGGGGGTGGGTTTACCACCAACAACCAATCGAGGTCTTCTTGTTATGCGTGCGCTGCTATTCGTTGCGGTTTTTTCTTTGTTAGCATCATGTGCCACGGGGCAAGATGCGGCAGAATCTGAAGCGTCGTTGTGGCCAGACAAACTCAATCTCGGGCTCGACCTTCAGGGCGGGGTCTATCTGTTGATGGAGATCGATCCGGCAGAAGTCGCCGCGAGCCGGCTTGAGACGGTACAAGGCGACATTCGCAGCGCGTTCAGTGCGCGCGGTAATCGCGAACTGATTGAGCGCGAAATTCCAATCCAAACTGGCGATACGCTGACCATCATATTGAACAAGCCTGATACGCAAATGTCAGAGGCGCTGCAGCGATTGGAGCGCCTCTACCCAAACACTGGGCAAGTCCAAACCGAATTGATAACGATCAACCAGAACGATGATCGTACTATCCAACTTACTATACCCGATGTCGCCAAGTTGGCACTGGCTTCAGATGCCCAGTCCAAGATGATGGAGATTGTGCGACGGCGGATTGATCCGGACGGCGTCTCTGAAATTTCAATCACACCGCAAGGCGAGTCGCGGCTTGCCCTTGAGGTGCCCGGCGAGGTCGATGCCCAGCGAATCAAGGATATTTTGAGTCAATCAGGCCGTTTGACTTTCAATATGGCTGACATCAGTCAGTCTGCGATCAGCGCAGCGCAATCGACAGGGCGGGCAAGGCCGGGTTGGGAACTGATCGAGAGTTCTGACCATGGTGAGGTGCTGATTCGAATGCTTCCAGAACTGACAAGTATTGATATTGCTACAGCTAATCGCGGTTTTGATTAGGCGAACCGGCCATCGGTGGACTTTCGATTTTCGGGTGCTGCGGCGACGAAATTCTATAAGTTGACGCGCGATAATCGCGGCAGGTATTTTGCGATTGTCCTAGACGGAACCGCGCTGTCAGTTCCGCGTATTAATGAGCCTATTCCGGGGGGCAATGTCCAAATCACCGGTTCCTTCACAATGAAAGAAGCCGATGACCTTGCCGCGATTATCCAAACTGATGCATTGCCAGCATCGGTAAGCATTATTGAAGAGCGGATTATTCAGCCAAGCCTTGAAGACTGAAGCGACTGTAACAATATCTTGCTGACGAGCAGGACGCAGAGCGTTGATTGCTAAACTTGATGGGCGTCGGTATAGGGGCGCAACTGTTTCAATGGAGGCTGATTGGCCCATGCATAAATCGATATTCCTTGCCCTCAGCGCACTGATCGCTGCGCCAAGCGCCATCGCCCAAGAGGCCGCGCCAGCTGGCGGCAGTAGTATGACGCAACTCCTATTCACCTTTGTGCCGCTGATCCTGATCTTCTATTTCTTGCTGATCCGGCCACAGAGCCAGCGCCAGAAGAAGCATCGCGCTATGATTGATGCAGTCAAAAAAGGCGACACAGTTGTCACTGCTGGCGGTCTGGTTGGTAAAGTGACCAAAGTTGCTGAATCTGAAGTAACGGTTGAGATTGCCGAAGGTGTTCGGGTCAAAGCCGTTAAAGGTATGCTGGCCGATGTGCGTGACAAGAACGCCCCGGTTGCCGCCAACGATACCGCCAAGACGTAAAAGAATAGGGGCGAGCGCGCCATGCTGAATTTCCCGGGCTGGAAAGTTGCCCTGATCTCTTTGATTCTGCTGACTGGCGGTTTGCTGGCTCTGCCGAATCTGTTCTCGGATGGGTTTTTGGGGATTGAACCGACCGATACGGGCTCAACCGACCCGGTGGCTATGGCGGCTTTCGAGGCGCAGCAAGCCGAAGCCGAAGCATCGTGGTGGCCAGGATTTCTACCCACAAACAAGCTTAATCTAGGGCTCGACCTTCAAGGCGGGGTCTATCTGTTGATGGAGATTGACCCGGCGGAGGTCGCCGCGAACCGGCTTGAAACCGTACAAGGCGACATTCGTAGCGCGTTCAGTGCGCGCGGTAATCGCGAACTGATCGAGCGTGAAGTTCCGGTTCAAACGGGCGATACGCTGACCATCATACTGAACAAGCCTGAGACGCAGATGTCGGAGGCTTTGCAACGGTTGCGGCGTCTAAATCCGAATATTGGTCAAACTCAGACCAAGCTGATGACGATCAACCAGAGTGATGATCGCACCATTCGAATAACTGTATCGGATGCGGCCAGATCTGCACTGGCTTCGGACGCCCAGTCCAAGATGATGGAGATTGTGCGCCGGCGAATTGACCCAGACGGCGTTTCTGAAATTTCAATCACACCGCAGGGGGAGTCGCGGATCATTCTGGAAGCCCCCGGTGAAGCGGACCCCAAGCGGATCAAGGATGTTTTAAGCCAAGCTGGCCGTCTGACTTTCAATATGGCTGATATCAGTCAGTCGGCGATTAGCGCAGCGCAGTCGACAGGTCGGGCCAGACCGGGTTGGGAGCTGGTTGATAGCAATGATTATACCGGCGTGTTGATCCGAAAAATCCCAGAAATGACGGGTAGTGATATTGCCACAGCCAATCGCGGCTTCGATCAGGCAAACCGGCCATCGGTGGACTTTCGATTGTCCGGGGCGGCGGCAACTAAATTCTATAATTTGACCCGCAACAATAGCGGCAAGTATTTTGCGATTGTTCTGGATGGCAAGGCGATGTCTGTACCGCGCATCAATGAACCGATACCGGGCGGCAGTGTTCAGATTACAGGTAGCTTCACAATGGAAGAAGCCGATGATCTGGCCGCGATCATCTCGGCCGGTGAGTTGCCGGCCAAGCTGAACTTTCTTGAGGAACGCACGGTCGGGCCGCAGCTTGGCGCCGAGTCAATCAAGGCGGGTTCGCGGGCTAGTCTGTATGGATTGGCGCTCGTGGCTCTGTTTATGGTCTTGGCTTACGGACTGGTTGGCAGCTTTGCAGTTGGCTCGCTGATGGCGAATATTATCCTATTGATTGGCGCGCTCTCGGGATTTGGTGCGACGCTGACATTGCCGGGGATTGCCGGGATCATTCTGACAATTGGTATGGCGGTGGATGCAAATGTGATTGTATTCGAGCGGATACGCGAAGAACAACGCGCCGGGCGGTCACCCGCAACGGCGATACAAGCGGGCTATGAACGCGCTTTGTCGACCATTCTCGATGCTAATATCACGACCTTTATTGCAGCCTCAATCTTGTACATGCTGGGGGCCGGGCCGGTGAAGGGGTTTGCCGTCACATTGGCCGTTGGAATTATCACATCGGTATTTACAGCCTTCGTTGTAACCCGTTGGTTCACAGTCATTTATCTTCGCACGAGACGGCCTAAACGGCTGGCCATGTAAGGAAGGGATATAAGAGATGCTTCTTCGTTTATGGCCTGAAAAGTCAGAAATCAGCTTTATGAAACTGCGCCATATGGCGCTGGTTTTCTCATTATGCGCACTTGTCGCCTCCGGTTTTATGCTCGCGACGCGCGGTCTCAATCTTGGGATTGATTTTGCCGGTGGATCGGTGATTGAGATTGAGCAGCCCGAGGGCACAAGTGCCGGGGATGTGCGGGCAGTTGTCACGCCTCTTGGGCTTGGCGATGTCACGGTCAATAGTGCGCGCGGAACCGACGCGAATGCCAAGGATTTGGCGATCATCCGATTTGAAACGCAGGCTGTGGAAGACGGGGAAGACGTCGAAGCGGCGCAGCAGGATGCCAACAATGCCGTCCGGGCGGCGCTTGCTGAAGCTTTCCCGGGTGTTGTTGTGCGATCTAGCGCGGCGGTTGGGCCGAAAGTATCTGGCGAGCTGTTCCGCAGCGGGATTATCTCGCTCAGCGTGGCCCTGCTCATGATGATGGTTTACATCTCGTTCCGGTTCCAGTGGCAGTATGCTCTAGGGGCGGTCACGGCGCTGTTCCATGACGTGACCCTGACCATGGGCGTCTTCGCGCTAACCGGGTTTGAGTTCAATCTGGCGACAATCGCTGCCTTGCTGACGATTGTCGGTTATTCGATGAATGATACCGTGATCGTGTTTGACCGGGTGCGTGAAGAAGCGCGCAAGTATAAGAAGATGGATCTGTCACAAGTGGTCGATATTGCGATCAATGCGACCATGTCACGTACACTCCTGACATCAGGAACAACCTTGCTGGCGCTACTGTCGATCTTCTTGTTTGGCGGTGAAGTGCTGCGCGGGATGAGCTTTGCGCTGATCTTTGGTGTGATTGTCGGGACGTATTCGTCGATCTTTGTCGCGTCAGCGGTTGTGCTACTGCTAGGCATTGATCGCGGCGACAAGCCTAAGCGCGAAGTTGACGGGTTTCAGGGCGTCTAATTCGCGCGCATCAAGCTGGTGCGCCGATTTTCTCAACCTGCTGCTCAAGTGCGTCACAGACGGCGTTGGCAATGTCTTCGCCGGTGTTTTCACTGCCCAGCGAAGCAGCGCGGCAAGCTTGAACGTGAAGATTGATCAAAGCGGCATCTTCAGTGATGTGCTCGCTATGTTTGACTAAGCTTTGCAAGGATCCGCTGAGCCGGGTCAACGCCCCACCGCCATACGCGCCAGATGCACCGTACAGATTGTGGATCGCGAGATCAAACTCACTTCGCGCAGTGCTGTCATCAGGCGATTGAAGCAACTCAGACCAGCTTGAAGACAGGCGATCAAGATCAGCATTTAGCCAGACGCTGACATCGATTGTTTCAGGCTTTGCAATTGGGCGCGTTTTCACTGCCGCTGGAAAACCTGCTTCAGGCTCCACTTGCACGCCGGTAACCCGTGAGAGATCCGGTGTCGGAACCGTATCGGGTTGCTTCTTAAACTTGCCGGTCAGGCGCGAGATCAGTGAATTAGCCATCTCTGCTATCTACCTGATATGCTTTAACAAAGCCCTATCCGAGGTGATGTAAACTGATCAATACGCAAATTGTTCGCGCAAGATGCGCTCATCCAAGGCATGCCCAGTGTCAAACAGCATGGTCAGACGTTGGCTGCGATCCTCGTGGATGTGAATTTTTGTGACGTTGCGCACTTCCTGATTATCAGCCGCCGCCGCGACCGGTCGACGGTCAGCCGCCAAGACTTCAATCTCGACTTTTGCATCATGACGAAGCAATGCCCCGCGCCAGCGCCTCGGCCGAAATGCGCTCACCGGCGTTAAAGCAAGCAGGTTGGCGCCAATTGGCAAGATTGGGCCATGGGCGGAGAGATTGTAAGCGGTTGATCCGGCGGGCGTGGCCACCATCAAGCCATCACAAGCCAATTCCGCCATGCGTTCGCGGCCATCAACGAGGATGCGAAGTTTCGCCGTTTGGGCGGTTTGGCGCAGTATTGAGACCTCGTTGATTGCAAGGCGCTCATGAATTTTACCGTCGATATCGGTAGCTTTCATCCGTAGCGGATTGACGCTGGCGCGCTCAGCACTGTCGATGCGTTCGGGTAAGTCATCCTCACTATACTCATTCATCAGAAAGCCGACAGTTCCACGGTTCATGCCGTAAACCGGTTTTTGATCGTCAAAGCGCCGCCGCATTGCGTCCAGCATTGCGCCGTCTCCACCAAGGGCGACGATGACATCTGCGTCGTCTTCGCTGGACTGACCATAGATTTTGGTCAGGCTTTGAAGGGCGGTTTGAGCTTCGGGGCGCTTGGAGGCGCTAAAGGAGATACGAGCGGTCATGGGTTCGTATGTCGGGGGCAATTCACGCGCGGTCAAGCACCGGGATCAATTGCGAAGTGTGGTTCAAGCGCGTACGATGTCTTCAGACAAAAGACATGGAGAGCAGAATGGCCGACGGCATGACGATTACCGGCGTGAAAAATCAGGTCAGTGAGGAAGAGTGGAAAGTCCGTGTTGACTTGGCCGCGATGTATCGACTTGCAGCCCTATACGGCTGGGACGATATGATCTTCACGCACATCTCGCACCGTGTGCCGGGACCAGAGCATCATTTCCTGATTAATCCATATGGCTTCTTCTTTGAGGAGATCACGGCGTCTGCGTTGATCAAAGTCGATCTCGAAGGAAATGTCGTTCTCGAGACGCCGCATTTCATCAATCCAGCCGGTTTCACGATCCATTCTGCAATCCACGCAGCGCGCGATGATGCGTCTGTGGTTATGCATTTGCATACTGATGATGGGGTCGCCGTGTCGTGCCAAAAAGATGGCCTGTTGCCGCTGAGCCAGACCAGCATGCTGGTGCGGCATGATTTAGCTTATCATGCCTATGAAGGCGTAGCGCTCGACCATGGTGAACGCGACCGCTTGGTTGCCGACATGGGGACCGCCAATAACATGCTGCTGTATAATCATGGCACGCTCGCTGTTGGCGGTACGGCGGCGGAATGTTTCTTGCGGATGTTTTTCTTGGAGCGGGCTTGCTCGATGCAAGTGCGTGCCCTGTCAGCGGGCCGTGATGGCGTCTTGCATACCTCAGAAGAGGTGCAAGAGGTGGTGAAGGGGCAGTCAAACCCTGAGGGGACAAAGACGCTGGCAAATCGTCTGGCGTGGCCAGGATTGCTGCGCCGACTGGACCGTGAGAACCCGGGATATGCGTCGTAAACGAGATATTGTAAGGAGATTCCCTTATAGAGCATTTTGCCCTGCGGCTTTTGATACTGTTTCATTGGCCGGGATTGCTCCCTATATGCGGCCTGAGACGAGTTTGGAAACACAGTAATGAAGCATCTAAAAGCCTTCGAAGACGCACTTGAGGCGATCCATGATGAGGGGCGTTACCGGGTTTTTGTGGACCTGCAACGCCATCGCGGCAGGTTTCCACATGCGACAGCCCGGTTTGAGCATGGCGAACGTGATATCATCGTCTGGTGCTCGAATGACTATCTTGGCATGGGGCAAGACGAGACTGTCACTGACGCGATGCACGAAGCTATTGATGGCTTTGGGGCAGGCTCTGGCGGGACGCGAAATATTTCCGGCACAACGCGCTACCATGTCGATCTTGAGCGCGAATTGGCCGATCTCCACGGCAAGTCGGGTGCGCTGTTGTTTACCTCGGGCTATGTTGCCAATGATGCAACGCTGTCGACACTAGGCAAGATTCTGCCCGGTCTGATTATCTATTCGGATGCGTTGAACCATGCCTCGATGATTGAAGGCATACGGCGATCTGGCGTTGAGCGCCGTATTTTCCGCCACAATGATGTCGCGCATTTGCGGGCCTTGATGGAAAATGATGATCCGGAAGCGCCGAAACTGATCGCGTTTGAAAGCGTCTATTCGATGGACGGTGACATCGGTCCGATCAAAGAGATTTGCGACTTGGCCGATGAGTTCGAAGCACTGACCTATCTTGACGAAGTGCATGCCGTTGGCATGTACGGCGATGAGGGGGCTGGCGTCGCGCAGCGCGATGAAGTGATGCACAGAATTGATGTTATTGAAGGCACATTAGGCAAGGCATTTGGGGTTATGGGCGGCTATATCGCGGCGCATGAAACCATGATTGACGCGATCCGCTCGACTGCGTCCGGGTTCATTTTTACCACCTCGACTTGCCCGGTTATGGCGGCAGGCGCGCTGGCTAGTATTCGTAAACTGCGCACGGATGATGGCCGCGCATTGCGCAAATTGCATCAAGCTCAAGCGGCGCTTTTGAAACAGAAATTCCGCGATTGTGGATTACCTGTGATGGATAGTGAAACGCATATTGTGCCACTGCTGGTCGGTGATCCAGAAAAGTGCAAGGCGCTGTCAGATACACTGCTATTTGATTTTGGCATTTATGTTCAACCGATCAATTTCCCGACCGTGCCAAAAGGAACCGAGCGTTTAAGGTTCACGCCAGGGCCGGTGCATACAGAAGAGATGATGAATGATCTGGTCGCGGCTCTGTTGGCGGTATGGAAACAACTTGGCTTGGATGAGCAGGTAGCCTGACTTCGCTTGCAAATAATAAAAGGCGCGCCTTGAGTAGGCGCGCCTTTTTATGTTTATAAAGTCTGCCTTTAAGCGACTTTTTTCTTGCGCCCCAAACCAATTTCCTTGGCAAACGCTGAGCGCTTTTTTGCGTAATTTGGCGCAACCATCGGGTAATCGATTGGCAATCCCCAGCGAACCCGGTATTCGTCTGGCGTCAGATCGTAGCGCGAACGCAAGTAGCGTTTGAGCATTTTCAGTTTTCGGCCATCTTCCAAGCAGATAATGTGATCTGGCGTAATTGATTTTGAAATTGGCACAGCCGGATCTGGACGCGGCGGCTCAACCGGTTTGTCGGCTGCTATATCAGTAATCGTATCATGCACAGTCTTAATCAGATCAGGCAAAGCGCCTGACGCAACTGGATTGTGCGAAACGAAAGAGGAGACGATTTCCGACGTCATCTCCAGTAGTTCAGTCTTTGAGTGAGTGGTGGTCATGAGGTTTTCTTTCAGTAATGCTTCTATCCACTGATCTTCGTCAGTTTGTGCATGAGCTATTCACGTTCAGCCCTTGGAATACAAGTGATATGTCCTGTTTCCCATAGGGCAGGTTAGCATAAAATTAGCACTGACAATAGGCGCGGTGAAGCCTTGCGGCGCGGCTCGGTGCACCGTAAATAGGCAAGCACCACCAAGGAGTTGCTATTATGCCAGACACTGCTGCCCTCGCTGATCTTGATACAAACTCGTTTTTCTCCGCATCTTTAGCGCAGCGCGACAGTGATGTATTCGCGGCCATCGCTAAGGAACAGACGCGTCAACAACAGCAAATTGAACTGATTGCGTCAGAGAATATTGCCTCACAAGCCGTCCTTGAAGCACAAGGGACAGTGCTGACGAACAAGTATGCCGAAGGATATCCAGGGCGGCGTTATTATGGCGGCTGTGAATTTGTCGACATCGTCGAAGACTTGGCGCGTGATCGAGCAAAGGCGTTATTTGATTGCGGGTTTGTGAATGTGCAGCCCAATTCCGGTAGTCAGGCGAATCAGGCGGTGTTTCAGGCCCTTATCAAGCCGGGTGATACAATTCTCGGTATGAGCCTCGATGCTGGTGGTCACCTGACCCATGGCGCACGTCCGAACCAATCTGGTAAGTGGTTCAATGCGATCCAGTATGGGGTTCGCCGTGATGATGATTTGATCGACTTCGAGCAAGTTGAAGCGCTGGCGAAAGAGCACAAGCCTAAGCTGATCATTGCTGGTGGATCGGCCTATCCTCGCCAGATCGATTTTGCCAAGTTTCGAGCGATTGCTGATGAAGTTGGCGCGTTCTTCATGGTCGATATGGCGCATTTTGCTGGCCTTGTGGCGGGCGGGCAGCATCCCAATCCGCTTGACCATTGCCATGTTGCGACAACTACTACGCACAAGACTTTGCGAGGACCGCGCGGAGGCATGGTGCTGACCAATGATGCCGAAATCGCCAAGAAGGTGAATTCTGCAGTGTTTCCCGGCATTCAGGGTGGACCTTTGATGCATGTCATTGCGGCGAAAGCGGTTGCATTCGGTGAAGCCTTGACGCCAGCATTTCAGCAATATGTCCGTGACGTGGTTGCGAATGCTCAGGCTATGGCTGACGCCGCAAAAGCGGGTGGTTTGGATATCGTGTCCGGGGGAACGGACACGCATCTGGCCCTGATTGATTTACGACCAAAGGGTGTAACCGGGCGCGACGCTGAGCACGCGTTGGAGCGCGCATACATTACCTGCAACAAAAATGGCGTGCCGTTTGATCCTGAAAAACCAATGGTGACGAGCGGCATTCGGGTTGGGTCTCCAGCCGGAACGACGCGCGGATTTGGCACTGATGAGTTTGCACAAATTGGTCGTTGGATCGTTGAAGTTGTGGATGCGGTCGCGGTGGGTGAAAGCGCCGCGATTGAAGATAAAGTGCGTGCGGAAGTCCTCAAGATGACGGCTAAATATCCTATTTACAACGGACTAGGAGCTTAAACCTTGCGCTGTCCATTTTGCGGTTCTGAGAATACGGCGGTCAAAGACAGCCGCCCGGCAGAGGATAATAATGCCGTGCGGCGGCGGCGCGGGTGTGAGGATTGCGGCGCCCGATTCACCACGTTTGAGCGGGTTCAGTTGCGTGAGATCACAGTGGTCAAGCGGGATGGTAAGCGGACGGCTTTTGAGCGGGAGAAGGTGATGCGTTCGGTGTCGATTGCTTTGCGCAAACGGCCGGTCACGCCCGAGCAAGTGGACCAGTTAGTGTCTGGAATCGTTAGGAAATTAGAGAGTAGCGGGGAGACGGAGATGTCTTCTTCGGATATTGGGCAATTGGTCATGGATAGCCTGCGTGCGGTCGACCCGGTGGGCTATGTTCGTTATGCCAGTGTGTATAAGGATTTTGGCGATCCCTCTGATTTCGCTCAGTTTATTGAGCAATCTGCACTGGATGAAGACTAGTGTCTAAGCCGGTTGTTACCCTGAAAATCGCCACAAGTATGGATGGTAAGATCGCACTCTCAAACGGTGTAAGCCAG
>Ga0256847_1001006_pt1 | contig 15558 bp, 11 predicted proteins | sample TeddybearmetaG_FD_189099 | JGI IMG/M metagenome (GOLD analysis project Ga0256847, IMG submission 189099) | Hydrothermal vent microbial communities from East Pacific Rise, Pacific Ocean - Teddybear | ecosystem: Environmental > Aquatic > Marine > Hydrothermal vents | place: Pacific Ocean: East... | reverse complement strand
AATTAATATCTTCTACTACTGCATTAGGTTTTTCATTGGGAATGGCGAAATGTAAAATACAGGCGGGAATAATAAAATTAACCACCGATGGAATAAATAACACAAAGAAACCAAAGAAATCAATTTTTCCCGCTTGCCAAACCATTAAGGTTGTAATATCCCCAAAAGGACTAAAAGCCCCACCTGCATTTGCGGCAACCACAATATTAACGCAAGCAACAGAAATAAATTTAACATTGGTTCCGCCCACCGCTAATACAACGGCACACATTAATAGGGCGGTGGTTAAATTATCAGCAATCGGAGAAATAAAGAAAGCAAGGACGCCTGTCATCCAAAATAATTGTCGAAAACTAAAGCCTTTTTTTATTAACCAAGCCCGTAACACTTCAAAAACATGACGCTCTGCCATTGCATTAATATAGGTCATGGCAACCAGTAAAAATAACATAAGTTCGGTATATTCTAAGAAGTTATAACGCACCGCTTGCTCTGCTTCTGCTGAAATTCCTTGGGTATGGGCATACCAACCAATCATCGCCCAGATAATCCCCGCCGCCAGAATCATGGGCTTAGATTTACGTAAATGAGTAAATTCTTCGGTCATCACCAAGGCATAAGCTAGTACAAAAACCGCAATGGCTAAGTAACCAACCGTGGTATTAGTGAAATCAAAAACATGCGGTTGAATTGCATGACTTGCATGCTCCGCCTCTGTTGCAAAAACAAGACCAGAAGCTATAAGGGTGGTGATAAAAACTAAAAATCGATTCATAGGATGGTTTTAGTGTAGAATAAATCCCCAATTTTACCAGATAGTCTATAGAAATTTAAACAAACAATGAAAAATAATCCAGAAATAAAAGAACGCATGATTGAACCCACTGCAATGGATTTGCATAAAGAAGAAGAAATTCGCAAGGATTTAGAAAGTCTCTTAGGAGGCTGTTCGAGTAAAGAGCCTTTTGCCTTACAAGTTTTAGGAGATAGCATGGATCCTGAATTTCCTGATAAATGTGTGATCGTGATCGCGCCTTCTCAACAAGCGCCTAATAATTCCTATGTTTTTGCTGAAGTTGAGCATGAGCGTTGGTTTCGTAAATATAGTAAAGATGAACAAGGAATTGAATGGCTGGTGGCAGAAAATGATGCCTATCCTAAAATTGAACTGACGGATTTAAATTGGCATTTACATGGGGTTATTACACAACGTAATTTTCCTGGTAAGCGGAAATTAAATAAAAAATATAGCTATCACAATCAAGCAAATTAAATTAACTTTTTAAAATTATGAAAATAAATTATAACGCCAATGAAATAGAGCAACAAACTCGTCAATTCTGGCAAGAAAATAAATCTTTTAAAGCAGAAGTCGATCCCAATAAAGAAAAATTTTATTGTCTTTCAATGTTTCCTTATCCCAGTGGTAAATTACACATGGGACATGTTCGTAATTATACTATTGGCGATGTGATTGCGCGTTATCAACGGCTGTTAGGTAAGAATGTTTTACAACCGATGGGCTGGGATGCGTTTGGTTTGCCTGCAGAAGGAGCGGCGATTAAAAATAATATGGCGCCTGCTAAATGGACTTACTCCAATATTGAGTATATGAAAAAACAGCTGAAATTATTGGGCTTTGGTTATGATTGGGAGCGGGAATTTGCAACTTGTCAGCCTGATTATTATCGTTGGGAACAATGGATGTTTACCGAGTTATTTAAAAAAGGCTTGGTTTATAAAAAAAATTCGATGGTTAATTGGGATCCTGTTGATAAAACGGTATTAGCCAATGAGCAAGTCATTGATGGTAAAGGTTGGCGTTCAGGGGCAGTGGTTGAAAAACGAGAAATTCCGCAATGGTTTATTAAAATTACCGATTATGCTCAAGAATTATTAGATGAATTAGATAATTTACCGCATTGGCCTGAAAAAGTGAAAACCATGCAACGCAATTGGATTGGGCGTTCGGAAGGTGTTGAAATTAAATTTCAATTAGCTGATTTAGAGCAAGCTTTAACTGTTTTTACCACCCGCCCTGATACTTTTATGGGAATTACTTATTTAGCGGTGGCAGCAGAACATCCCTTGGCTTTAACGGAAGCAAAAGAAAATACAGAATTAATGGCTTTTATTGACGAATGTCGAAAAGGTGGAACTTCGGAAGCTGAAATGGAAAAAATGGAGAAAAAAGGACAGCGTTTAAAAGTTCAAGCCATTCATCCAATCACAGGCGATAAAGTGCCTGTTTTTGCGGCTAATTTTGTTTTAATGAGTTATGGAACAGGCGCAGTTATGGCAGTTCCTGCACATGATCAACGAGATTGGGAATTTGCTCATAAATATAATATTGCGATTAAAGCGGTCATTAAAACAGCCGAAGGGGAAGCACCTGATATAAGTGAGGGTGCTTTTACTGAAAAAGGTGTTTTATTTGAATCAGGAGATTTTAATGGCTTAACTTCTGAGGCGGCTTTTAATGTGATTGCCGAAGCGCTTGCAAAAGAAGACAAGGGCGGTCAACAAATTAATTTTAAATTACGTGATTGGGGTGTTTCTCGACAACGTTATTGGGGCGCGCCCATTCCGATGGTTCAATGTGAACAATGTGGCGATGTGCCTGTTCCCGAAGATCAATTACCTATTATTTTACCTGAAGACATTGTTTTTGAAGCTTCGGGAAATTCACCTATAAAAAATAATCCTGCATGGTCGGATACGAATTGTCCGCAATGTGGTGGGGCGGCACAGCGGGAAACAGATACTTTTGATACCTTTATGGAATCTTCTTGGTATTACGCTCGTTATACTTGTCCCAATCAAAGCGATAAAATGTTAGATGAAAGTGCTGATTATTGGTTGCCTGTTGATCATTATATTGGCGGCATTGAACATGCCATTTTACACTTATTATATGCCCGTTTTTATCATAAATTATTGCGGGATGCGGGTATGGTTAAAAGTAATGAGCCATTTAAACGCTTATTAACACAAGGTATGGTCATTGCTGAAACTTGGTATCGAGAAAAAGAAGGCGGGGGATTTGATTGGTTTAATCCTGCAGATATTGATAAAAAAACAGATGATAAAGGCAAAGTTTTAAGCGGAAAGTTAAAATCGGATAAGCTTCCTGTGACTTCAGGCGGCATTGAAAAAATGGCGAAGTCAAAAAACAATGGCATTGATCCGCAAACCTTAATTGATCAATATGGCGCGGATACGGTCCGCCTTTATACCATGTTTACTTCACCGCCTGATCAATCATTAGAATGGTCTGATGAAGGGGTTGAAGGAGCTAATCGTTTTTTACGCCGTCTTTGGGTTTGGTTAGAAAAAAATCAAGATTTAATTAAAGCACAAACGGTTTTGCCTGCTGAATTAACTGAGCCACAAAAGAAACTACGCCGAGAATTGCATCAACAATTAAAAAAGGCTTTATTTGATTATCAACGCCAACAATTTAATACTGTTGTTTCTTGTTGTATGATTATTGCGAATACCTATCAAAAATGTGTTGCAAATCCAGAAAATTCGGGATTAATATGTGAAGCAGTGAGTATTTTATTGCGTTTATTAGCCCCTATTGCCCCGCATATTAGCCATTATTGTTGGCGAGCTTTAAATTTTGGGGATGATATTTTACAAGCTGATTGTCCGCAAATAGATAAAGAGGTATTAAAACAAGATAGTATTGAATTAATCGTTCAAATTAATGGTAAAGTGCGTGGCAAAATTGCGGTTGCGATTGATGAAACTAAAGAAAATATTGAAAAAATGGCACTTGATCATCCTAAAACCAAACAATTTACAGAAGGTAAAACGATTCGTAAAGTGATTGTGGTTGCGGGTCGTTTGGTTAATATTGTTGCTAATTAGTATTTTTATTGGGTTTTATTATTAAATGGAACAGGGACTTTAGTCCCATTATTTCTGATTAGTACAAAGTATCACTCTAACGGCATCCAATCGAATATCTGCTTGTTTTAATGCTTTTTCGGTTGCCGCCTGCTTTTCTTTTAAATTATTGATTTCTTGGGCATCAATGCTGGGATTGGTTTTTTGTAAACTCTTTAAACGGATTAATTCATTATTGTAATAATCCATTGCTTGATTTAATGCTTTTTCTTTTATGCTATTGGCGCTATTTTGGATATTTTTCTGGGCTTGGGCTAATCCTGTTTTAATTAATTCTTTGGTTTGTTGAGTGACATCAACGGCGACTTTGCGTTTTACATGAATAATTAATTGATTTAATTTTTCAAAAGGTAAGACTTTTGCGAGTTGTTGACCTTGATTATTAGAAACAGAACGTAATAAAGTCGGTGGTAAAAATCGTCCTATTTGCAATTGAGCGGCGGCAGGACAATCTAAAACAAATAAACATTCTAATAAAATGCCTTCTGGAATACCTGGTAAGACAAGTTGACCACAGGCGGTCCGCCCTTCGGTTGAATCAATAACTTGTTCTAAAGAACTTTGAATAAAAGGATGTTCCCAAGTTAGAAATTGCCAATTTTCATTACTTAAGGCTTTATTTCGATCGCTGGTAACGGTCATGCCATCTTCGGGTAAATTATGAAAATCAGAGGTTAACATTTGTTTACTGGGTTTTAAGATCCAAGTGTGGTGGGAATGTTCTTCCATTTCAATGCCATAATTGCGACATAATAAATTAACAAAAGTGCGTAATGATTCGCGGGCTTCGTCTTCTTGAATCGCATTAATTAAAGGAGTGACTTTGTTTTCTCTAAAAGAACTTAATTCGATTAAATGATCACGTCCTGCTTCTAAATCTAAATTAATTTGATCTCTTAAAATACGGGTTTCTTGAATTAACATGTCTAAACTTTCAGGATATTCCATTGCTTCGCTAATGGCGGGGCGCAATTGTTGATAAACATGGAATCCTGAGGGGCTGTGAATTTCAAAACTATTTAAACCTTGATGGAACCATTTAAACATGACTTCACTAGGGTGGTTTTCAAAATAAGGCACATGAATATCGACTTGACTGGTTTGTCCAATCCGATCTAATCGTCCAATACGTTGTTCTAATAATTCAGGATTACTGGGTAAATCAAATAAAACCAAATGATGAGCAAATTGAAAATTGCGTCCTTCACTGCCAATTTCAGAACACAGTAAAATACGACAACCATCAGGATCACTAAACCAAGCCGCGCCGCGATCTCGTTCAATAAGATCCATATTTTCATGAAAAACACTGGCTTGAATGCCTTTTTCTGTTCTTAAGGCAGCTTCTAAATCAATGACCGTTTGGGCTTGAGCACAAATTAATAAAATCTTTTCATCCGTATAATAATTTAAACGTTCAATGAGCCAATCAAAACGGGGATCGACTTGCCACCATTGCGGGCTATAATCGTGATATTGACGGAATAAATGCTCGGGTTGTAAGTGTTCTAATATGGTAATTTCATTAAATTTTTCATATTGTTCTGGAGCGGTGAGCGGGTAAGCATGAAGTTTACGTTGTGGAAATCCTTTGATTTTTTGGCGGGTATTTCTAAATAAAGATCGTCCTGTGCCATGCCGATCTAATAAGGTATCTAATAAAATATTCGCCACACTTTGATCTTTTTCAATTTCAGCAATTAAAGGGATTTGTTCTATTTCATCTAATTCGGTTAATAATTCTTTTAAATGGTCTTGATCTAACGGTTTTAAACCTAATAATTGTTCGGCGGCTTCGGCAATGGGGGCAAAATGGCTTTCTTCTTCAAGAAACGCTTGCATATCATAGTAACGATCAGGATCAAGCAAACGCAAACGGGCAAAATGACTGTTGCGTCCAAGTTGTTCAGGCGTTGCTGTTAATAATAAAACGCCTTTTGCAACCGCACTTAATAATTCAATCGCTTCATATTCTTCACTGGGTTGATCTTCTTCCCATGCTAAATGATGGGCTTCATCCACGATCAACATATCCCAATCAACAGCAGAAGCTTGTAATAGGCGGGCAGGATGCTCTGTTAATAAAGACAGGGGGCAAAGAATAAGTTGTTCAGTAATAAAGGGATTGTCAACTTGTTGGGATTCACAAGCAGAATGACAACGGGCATCATCAAAAATACTAAATTTTAAATTAAAACGCCGTACACATTCTATAAACCATTGATGAACAAGGGCATCAGGAACGACAATTAAAACCCGATGAATCAAACCATGAATAAATTGATAATGTAAAATTAATCCCGCCTCGATGGTTTTTCCTAAACCCACTTCATCGGCTAATAAAACACGGGGATTTTGACGAGTGGCAACTTGCGAGGCAATATATAATTGATGTGGAATTAAAGTGGCACGCGCGCCAACAAAGCCATAATGAGCGGAGGCGGCAAGTTGTTGTTGATTGGAAAGGGCGCTATAACGTAATCCAAACCACCGATTGGCATCAAATAAACCAGAAAATAACCGTTCGGCGGGCTGTGAAAAGGTGGTGTGATCGCTGATTTCGGTTTCTATTAATTCAACCGTATGATTTTGTTGATTTAGTCCTTTATATAAAATTAATTCACCGCTTTCATCTAAAGCAGTAATTTTAATTTGTTGATTTGTTTTGGTGGTAATTTGATCATTAATGCCAAAAATAACTCGAATTAAGGGCGCATTTTCTTCGGTATAAAGGCGTTTTTCCTCGCTTGCGGGATAATCCACTTCAATCCGCTTATTTTGATAATTGATAATAGTACCTAAGCCTAATTGCGGTTCGGCATTACTAATCCAGCGTTGTCCAATATGATATATTTGCATTAATCGTGTTTTGTCTGTAAAAATAAGTTTTATTTGAACGGTGGATTCTAACATGAAACGAATTGGAAAATGGTTTGAAGCAATAATTTGGCAAAGTCGATTAGTGGTTGTGGTAGCGGTGTGTATTAGTATTTTATCCGCTTTTGCTTTATTTTATATGACCACAATTGATGCTTTTTTAATGCTTAAACATTTGATTCATTATGCTTCACCTGATTTAACAACAGATGCCCGAGCCATTTTAAGAGGAAGTACCATTCGTCATGTGGTTGAAATTGTCGATGGTTATTTATTAGCAACGGTTTTATTAATCTTTGGGATGGGATTATATGAATTATTTATTAGTAAAATAGAATTGGCATTGCAATCTGAAAGCGCCTCAAAAATATTATTAATTAATAGTTTAGATGATCTAAAACAGCGTCTTGCAAAAGTGATTATGATGATTTTAGTGGTGCGGTTTTTTGAATATGCCATTTCAATGAAATTTGAAACACCTTTAGAATTATTGCAATTGGCAGGCGGGATTGCTTTATTGGGTTTAGCCTTATATCTTTCACATTTAGCAGAGCATAAATAAGTAAATTATGAAAAAATTAATCATATTTTTAGTAACAATTATAATAACAGGTTGCGCGAGCAAGCCGATTTCATTAAAACCTGATGACTTAACCGAAATCACGGAGATTGCTTTAGTAACCACTAAGCCTGCAAGCAAATATACGGTGGTTCCTCATGTCAGTAATGAGGCGGCTTTTGCAGTTGGTTTTTTAACAGGAGGGATTGGAGCCATTATTTTTGCTACTTCATTTGGTGCTGTAATTCAAGTAAAATCTACGGCTTTTACTAATAAAATTACGGATGAAAAACCAAATAAAGCAAAGCTTGCAATTCAAAGTTTATTAACTCAAGTTGCTGACACGGAATTAAAAATCGTGCCAATTCAATTTACACTCCAAGATAAAGAAATTAATTATATTACAGCGAATATTACGGCTGATATTTTTAAAGAACTTAATATTAAACAAAAAGTGATTGTACAGTTAAGTATTGATGAGGTTGGTTATATTGATGATGGTGGAGGATATTCACCTTATATTAGAGCCCGGGCTTTAATGTTTAAAAAAGGTCAAGCTGAACCCATTTATAAACATTTATTTGTTACAAATAATCCAGGGTTGGATATATATACTGCTCTTGAATTTAGTGATGATATTTATGGTGAATATGAATATGAGAGTCTTGATGAGTTATTTAAAGATGCTAATAATGCGCACAAAGATTTATTAGAAATAATTAAGCAAGTTGGAAAAAAAGTGGCTAATGATCTATTAGTGGCTAAAGGGCTTGAAATTCCAGTTAAGATTAAAAATCCCATCAAATTATCAACAGATAATTCATTAGAAAAGACAGGAGATTTACCTTAAAACAATAAAAAACCCTCGTAAATAAAATTTACGAGGGTTTTAAATTTGGCTCCCCCGGCTGGACTCGAACCAGCGACAAACGGATTAACAGTCCGCTACTCTACCAACTGAGTTACAAGGGAATAACACAACAACAAGCAAACTTGTTGATGGGCGCTAATATACTTGCTCCTTTTAATTAGGTCAACAAAAAATTAAGATTTTTTTATTGTACTTGAAAATAGACCTTATTTCACATAACCTTAACCGCTTAATTTAGATTCTAAACAATGGCAAACCAAGGTTAGTGTATGCGCTATATTAGCACCCGAGGCGGTATCGATTCTTTATCTTTTTCTCAAGCAGTAATGATGGGATTGAGCACGGATGGGGGGTTACTATTACCTGAAACCATCCCCCAAATTAATGCTGAAACCTTACAATCTTGGGCAAGTTTGTCTTTTCAAGATTTAGCGACAGAGGTGATTAGTTTATTTAGTGCGGGTGATATTGATAAAGCAGACATTGCAAAACTGATTAAAGCGTCTTATGCCACCTTTGATCATGATGAGATTGTGCCTTTAGTGAATGCCAATAATAGCCAAATTTTAGAATTATTTCATGGTCCAACCGCCGCTTTTAAAGATGTTGCTTTACAATTTTTAGGTAATTTATTTGAATACTTATTAAAACGCGATGGCGGACAACTTAATATTGTGGGCGCAACTTCGGGAGATACGGGATCAGCTGCCATTTATGGCGTCCGTGGTAAAGCGAATATTAATATTTTTATTTTATTTCCTTATGGGCGAGTTTCTCCGATTCAAGAACGCCAAATGACCACGGTATTAGATAAAAATGTTTATAATCTTGCGATTAATGGCACGTTTGATGATGGTCAATATATTGTTAAATCCTTATTTAATAATTTAGAATTCAAAAAAAGCCATCATTTAGGGGCGATTAATTCAATTAATTGGGCGCGCATTGTGGCGCAAATTGTGTATTATTTTTATGCTTGGGGTAAAGCAACGAATGGCAATCCTGAAAAAGCCGTTTCTTTTTCAGTACCCACAGGAAACTTTGGCGATATTTTTGCGGGTTATATGGCAAAACGCATGGGCTTACCGATTAATAAATTAATTTTAGCCACCAATCGCAATGATATTTTAACTCGGTTTGTTAATTCAGGTACTTATCAAGCAGGTGAAGTGGTTCCAACCGTTAGCCCTTCAATGGATATTCAAATTGCGTCTAATTTTGAACGTTATCTTTATTATTTATTTAATGGTGATAGCGAAATTATTAAAAAACTCATGGCGGAGCTCACTGAAAAAGGAGAATTTAGCATTGCTGATAATAAAAAAGCTGAAGTCCAAGCTTTATTTAAAGCTGTTGCCGTATCCGAGGCGGAAACTTTGCAACAAATCAAAGAAACTTATCAAGCGGCTAATTATATTTTAGACCCCCACAGCGCGGTGGGGGTTAAAGCAGCAACTGAAGAAGCCGATTGTATTTGTTTAGCAACCGCATCTCCCGCCAAATTTTCAGAGGCGGTACAACAAGCCATTGCCCAAGAAGCGCCCGCCCCTAAATCATTGCAAGGTTTAATGGAAAAAGAAACCAAAGTGCATCGTATTGATGCTGATATTGAACAAATTAGAGCTTTTATGGAGCAAAATATTTCTTAAATGCAAAATGCCTTTGTTTTACATCGTCGCCGTTTTAAAAATAGCAGTTTAATTATTGAGCTATTTAGCCAAACAGCGGGACGGGTTACGGTTATTAGCAAAGGTGCCTTGCGTCAAAAAAATTATTTAGCAGGAACACTACAACCCTTTATTCCTTTATCGGTTAATTATGTTGGGCGTTCTCAAATCAAGACTTTGGTTAATGCTGAAGAAAATGCGCCTTCAATTATGTTAACAGGCGATAAACTGTATTGTGGTTTATATCTAAATGAATTATTAATCCGTCTAATACAGAAAGAAATCAGCGTCGAGCCTTTATTTAAACTTTATCATCACACTTTATTGCAACTTTTAAAATCAAATAAAATTGATGTTGTTTTAAGATATTTTGAATTGGGTCTACTAGAAGCTTTAGGTTATCAATTACCTTTAATTTATGAAGCAGACAGCCAGAAAAAAATTATGGCGGATAACCATTATCTTTTTTATTTAGAACAGGGTGCTTTGCCGTGTTCTGCTGATCATCAACAAAAAATTAGCGGAGCAACTTTAATAGCGTTACAAGAAAAAACGTTAGAACAATCATTACACCGTCAACAAGCCAAACAATTATTGCGGACAACTTTGCATCATTATTTAGGTTATCGACATTTAAAAACAAAACAATTGATGATTAAGATAAGAAAATAATATCAACTAATAGATGATTTAAGCGAAACAGTAATATAGAATGCCCGCCATGCCAAAATCTCTAAATAAAAATGATTTTCAAATCATTATAAACCTTCCTCTTTTTGGATCACTTGATCCAGATCAATTACAACAGGTTAATTTACATAGTCATAAATGTACCTTGAAATCAGGACAATTTTTATTTCATCAAGGAGATGAGTGCCATGAATTTTTTATATTGAAATCAGGCATTATTAAACTTTTTCGATTAACTTTAACGGGGAATGAAAAAGTCATTGAAATTATCCGTCCTGGACAAAGTTTTGCAGAAGCCATTATGTTTATGGGAGAAAATAGTAAATACCCCATCCATGCTGTTTCACTGAGTCACTCTGAAATTATTTCAGTTAATGCCCATCATTACCGTCAAATATTAAGCCAATCTGTTGAAATTTGTTTTAATATGATGGGTTATATGAGTGTTAGAATGCATAAATTATTGGAAGAAGTGGATCGGCTTACTTTGCATAATGCGACTTTCCGAATTGCTAATTTTTTACTTGAATTACAAAAAACACAAAATAATCACAGTAATTTAATTAAACTCGATATTTCAAAACAGGTGGTGGCTTCGCAACTTGCCATTAAACCTGAAACTTTTTCCCGTATTTTAAAACAACTTTCTAATAAGAAAATTATTTTAGTCAAAGAAAATGCCATTCATTTATTAGACGAACCTAAATTAAACGAAATTATTCAAAACGAAGTTTAAAAAAATTTCGCGGAGCATGGTATATAATATGGTGATGCCAGAAACAAACTCCCCTAAAAAATCACTCTCAGATATTATGTTGGCAATGGATATTGTCGATACACTCCGCCATCAAGCGCGTTTGGTTGAAAAAGAACTCAATGCCGATCAACAAGATGACTCCTTAACTCAAAAAATTAAAGATATTTACCAAAGCCAAGGCATTGAAGTAACCGAAACAGTCATTGCTGATGCGGTTGAAGCACTACGAGAACAACGTTTTGTTTATAAAGCGCCGCCGCAAGGTTTTAAAAATTATTTAGCCCATCTTTATGTTAATCGCCGCAAATGGACTAAAAGAGCGGGAATAACAGGTGCAACAGGTGTTTTGGCTTATGCAGGCTATTATGGCTTAGTTGAAGCGCCTAAAGCAGAAACAACGAAGCAATTTAATATGATTCAGCAAGCCGTTGCATCACTTGATTTTCAAAGCGATTTAAAACCCACAGCGACCGCATTAAAAACAATTATCAGTGAAGCATTAGACAAAGCTCAACTAGATAAAGCAAAAAAGACATTGGTACAATTAAAACAACTTAATCAATTGCCTGAACAATTTTTATTATTAAAAAAACAAGCCCTTAATATTGCTACCGAAGAAAAAGCCAAAAAATTGGCTAATCAATATTACCAATATGGCATTTCTGCTTTACATTATGGTGATATTAAAGCCATTGAACAAGCTAAACAATCCTTAACCAATGAGATAAAAACATTACAACAAGTTTATCGCTTGCAAATTGTCAATCAGCCCAATAAAAAAAGTGGTATTTTTCGAGTACCAAACGCAAATCGCTATGCTAAAAATTATTATTTAATTGTTGAAGCATTAGATCAACAAAATAAACCAATCACCTTAGCCATTATTTCAGAAGAAACCAATCAACAAAGCGAAGTTAATACTTGGGGCGTGGGCGTTCCTAAAAGAACCTATGATCAAGTGGTTAGAGATAAACAAAATGATGGTTTAATTCAAAATAATATTATTGCCACAAAAAACAAAGGAAAACTAACCCTCGATTATAAAATGTCCATTACAGGCGGAGCGATTACATTATGATAACCACAAAATCAGGTTTTCATACCTTAATGGAAATTGATCAAAGTTTACAAGGCGCGCGACAATCATTACATTCTTTGGCAGATCAAATTAATAAAGGCGGGGAAAATGCCTTATTATTCCGTCAACAAGAATCCCAAGCCTATCGTGAACTGGCTCAAATAAGACTGGATCATTTACAGTCAAAAACATTAACAGAACAATTACAATACAGCGAAAAACAAGCGTTAGATTTACTTGAACAACGTCAAACGTATTTAACCGAGTTAATTAATAAAATTAATCAAGCAGAACAAGTATTATCCGATTCAGAAAAAAACCGCCAAAATCAAGCCCAAAATTTAACTGAAAAAGTCGAAAATTTAGAACAATTATTAGCTAAAATTCATCAACAATTAGCTTTACAAGCCGATTATCAACAACAACAAAGTAAAACCCAAAAAGCCGTGGTTCAAGCCAGTTTTGCCAATGAAAAAAGACAACAGGCGGCAGCCGAAGAAAGTAATAAAGGTAAACCTTATCGTCTAGATCAATTATTTATGTATTTATGGCATCTTAAATTTGGCACCAATGCTTATCAAGTTACAGGAAAAACCCGTTATTTAGATCAATGGCTGGCGCATTTTATTGGTTATGAAGCATTACGCCAAAATTATGCCATGTTACAAGAAATTCCCAAACGTCTTAAAGCCCACGCTGATGATTTAACAGAAAAAGCCAATCAACAACTTAAAATATTAAAAGAATTACAACAAATCGCCGAAAAAAAAGAAGCCGTTCCAGAACAAGAAGCCTTAATTACCAAGGAACAACAAGCTTTAGAAAAAATTGATCAAATGATAACAAAACAAGAAAGTGATTATAATTTATTAGTTGCAGAACGCAGTTTAACTTTATCAGGACAAGATCCTTATTTTAAACAAGCATTAGAAGCTTTAGTGACGACTTTTCGGGATAAAGCGATTTTTCAATTACGTCAAGAAGCCGCAGAAACGCCCGCTTGGCAAGACGATCAAATTGTAGAAAATTTACTTGAATTACGAGAGGAAAAGAAAGTGATTGAAGAAAATTTACAACACTATCAAAAACTCCATTCTAATCAATTAGAACGAGTAAAAGGTTTAGAATCTATTCGTTTAAAATTTAAACAAAATCACTATGATCAAACCAATTCTCGATTTAGTGAAGGCGCAATGACTTCGGTTTTATTACAAGAATTCTTACGCGGGGCGGTCAACACGGCTGACTTATGGCAGAGCATTCAACGCAATCAACGTTTTGAACAACGTCGTCAACGAGTTCAATATAGTCATAATAGAGGCGGTGGCGGTTTTAATTTACCCCGAGATATTCATATTCCCAGTGGTTTTGGGGGGAATAGTGGGGGTTTTAGTACAGGTGGTGGATTTTAATTTCACATAATGAATAAAATACAATTTCACCCGCCTTTAGCAGATGCTAAATCCTTTCCAAAGCCGATTATTAATGGCTTGGCTGCTTTTAAATGGCTTTCACTCACGCCTTTTAAAAGAAAAAAAGTCATTTTTTCAGGGCATTATTTATTTACTTTAAATGGTCGTAATGCGCTGGCTTTGCTTGCCGAAAAACTGGCTTTAAAATCCACTGAAACTATTTTATTACCCGCCTATCATTGTCCCGCCCTTGTTGAACCTTTTATTTGGCAAGGCGTGAATATTGAGTTTTATCATTTAAATGCTGATTTATCTGTTGATTTAACTGATTTAGCAAGCAAAATAAATAACACCACACGGGCTTGTTTATTTGTGCGTTATTTTGGTTTTGAATTAAATATTAAAGCTGCCACTGCTTTAGCAAAAAAACAAGAATTAACGGTGATAGAAGATTGGGCGCATTGTTTTTTTGGTTCTATTGGTGAAGCGGATAATGGTTTGGTGGCTGATTTTGCTATTTCAAGTTGTAATAAATTTTTTCCAACCCTTGATGGTGGGATAATTCATGCCAAAAAACCATTAAATTTTGTTTTATCAAAACAACCGATTAAAGAAGAAATTAAATATTTTTTACATTTACATCCGCATTTATGCAATTTTTTATCCACAATAAAAAATATTGTTTTACCCAATGCTATTGCAGAAAATAATAACGAGATTCCCGCCTTCCGTTATTTTAATCACCAAACAAAAAATATCAATTGTTGTTGGTTTACGCAATGTTTTGTTAAACAAAGTCATCATCAAAAAATAATACAAGCTCGTCGTCAAAACTATCTTTATTTATTACAAAACTTAATTGATCTATCGGTTGGAAAACCGCTTTATCCTATCTTACCAGATGCAACGGTTCCTTATGTTTTTCCTTTTGTATTATCATCAAAAGCCTATTTTAAACCCATTAGACAAGCGGCTATTACTATTTTTAGATGGGAAGAACTGGTTTCAACAGATTGTCAAACCAGTCAAACTTATCATCAACGATTGATTCAAATTCCTTGTCATCAATCATTAACTCAAAAAAACCTTAATTACATTATTAATACCATTAAAAACCTCACCTAAAGGCTTAAAGCAATGAAATGGGAAATCCTAAATAGCAATGAATTTGTGCATTGGCAAGATGATTGGCAAAAACTAAATAATCAATTAACCAAACTCCCTGTTTTAAATGCCGCTTTTATTCAATCTTGTTTAACTTATTTTGCCGATGGTTCAGAAAAGCTTGCCATTGCCAAAGTTGATAATCAAGTCATTGCAATGACCTTTATTAAACCCAATGGATTTTTATCTTGGGAAACCTTTCAACCTTCTCAAGCGCCTGTCGGTTTATGGTTATGTCCCAATGATCAACAATCAATTGCTTTAAAAAGTTTAATTAAAGCTTTGCCTAACTTCGTTTTAAAATTAGATATTTTACATCAAGATCCCGCAATTTTCCCACCTCTAAAAGATAAAAAAGTAGCGATTAAAGATTATATTGAAACAGGAAAACTTGTTTTTGATCAAGATTTTAAAGATTATTTTGCCAATTTAGGTAAAAACCAGCGCCAAAATTATAATAAAGCCCATAATCGCTTAAAAAAACAAGATATTAAGGTTCAGTTGGTGATTGAAACCGAGCCTGAAACAATGCATGAATCAATTAAACAATATGGTGAGTTAGAATCTA
>Ga0256847_1001005_pt1 | contig 15569 bp, 17 predicted proteins | sample TeddybearmetaG_FD_189099 | JGI IMG/M metagenome (GOLD analysis project Ga0256847, IMG submission 189099) | Hydrothermal vent microbial communities from East Pacific Rise, Pacific Ocean - Teddybear | ecosystem: Environmental > Aquatic > Marine > Hydrothermal vents | place: Pacific Ocean: East... | reverse complement strand
GGATCTATTTCTATTTTGCCATCAATAGGAGAACCTGTAATTTGCGATTGAATAGCCGCTATTAATGCCAAATGGTCTGCATAATCAGCATTTAGCGTTATTTCCTGTTTATTTCCAGTCTCATCATTTAATTCAAAAACAGCTGCAGTTCCGGCATATGCCAGAGAGGGGGGAAAAGTAGCTGGAGGAAAAGGAGGAGATGGAATGGTTATACTGCTGACAATAGAACCTCCTAAGTCTACCCCGCTTCCTGTTTTTCCTGAAGTAAAGCCAAAATCAGTAACAAAACTCCCAGCACCTACAGGGCCCGTTATTGTAATATTTGAATCTTTTCCTTTGGTAAAAGACTTAAACTCAATGTTATTACCATTACTCAGGGCTTGCATATTACTGCCTGCAAGCTGCAGGTTTATAGCTGAAACCACTTCATCCAGACTTGTATACTTACCTGAGTCTATTACAGGCAGTGGTGCAGGTAAATTAACAGTAATAGAAGCAGTACCCCCAGCACCATTATCGCCATTCAGGGTAAATGAAGTTCCTGCCACGCTATAGTCAATACCAAATCGCATAAATCGATCCCCGGTTATCACCGCTTCCGGGACTTCATATTTCTGCTCCAAAGCAAATGATAATGCCTGCAAGGTATCAAAAACACTGCGTGTATTTAGCTCATTTCCATCTACCGTTGCATTAGCTTCCTGACTGACTGAGTCAATATTCTGAAAAACATTAAACCCTAAATCACCATCAGCCACCTGCCGTTCAGGTGCGATATCCAACACCCGTTGGTTTATCCCACCCTGATAAACATAGGAACCCACTTCAGGGTCCCAGGCAACCGCTGGCGTTGTAGACAAGTCACCTGAAAATATATATTCCCCGTTTGCATTTTTGGTATTTGCGACGCCCACCATCTCCTGTAACAGCTGATCTATCTCAGATTTAATAGCAAGGCGATCATTCAATGATAAAGTTGAATTTAATGACTGAACAGTTAATTCTTTAGCTCTGAATAACACATTTTCAGCTGTCCCCAGACTACTTTCCTCTATATTTAAACGAGAACGAACCGCATCAATATTGTCCTGATATTGCGCAGTTTTATCAATTGTCTCTTGTAGACTTAAGGTTCTTACAGCTGCTGCCGGGTCATCACTGGGTGTTAAAATATTTAAGCCCGATGATAACTGCATTTGCGTTTTAGACATTTTGACTTGCTGGGCGTTCATGGCATTTACGCCTAATTGCTGCGCCCAGGATGTTGAAATTCTCATTAACTTACTCCTAGTTTATTGCACCCAGTAAAGAATCAAATAATGTACTACTCACTGTAATCATTTGTGCAGCTGCCTGATATGATTGTTGAAACTTAATCAGGTTTGCCGCTTCCTCATCCAGATTTACACCGGACACATTACCCCAGGATTCTTTCGCATTATTCAACAAGGTTTCTTGCGCAGCTGTTGCTACTTTTGCCGCACTGGTTAACACCCCAACTTCTGATACAACTAAACCATACGCATCTTGATATGAAGCGGTTCCTCCTAGCATACCCAGATTGTTTTCCAGAGCCGCTAAAGCCAGACCATTTCTGTTATCTCCAGGCATAGGGCCATTAATCACATAGCTATTGCCGGCACTATCAATCCCTTCATTGGTAGCCAGGGCAAGTTCTCTTGAATCTGTTACATTTAAAGCCATAGAACTTGCTGCAGAATATGTAGGCCGAATTAAAAATGTATCTCCCACGATTGCCAAGCCACTAAAACCAATACTAATACCTGGTAACTCATCGCCCGTATTACTGGGTACAAGAAAGTTCAAAGGGTTTGGAGCGGTAGATTCAGATAGGTCGAAAAATGTATTATCAGATAAACGAGTTAACCGATACGTATTTGGCCCAGTCCCTGTCATTTCAAGCTGATAATCACTAAAATCTATATTTGGAATATTATTTTTATCAAATGTCGCCGTTAATACCATAGCCCCCGTATTCTTTGAACTATCTATCACTGGAATAGAATCTATTCCCGAAAAGAATGTTGTCCCGGCATTTCCATCCAGGTCATATCCAGACTCATGTATGGTATTAAATTCCATTGCAATACTGGCAGCAACACTGCCTAGTCTTTGCTGGGCCGGATCTAATATTTCATCTCTGAATCTTAGTGTTCCCGCCAAGGCCCCTCCTGTCATTTCATTAGTGACTATAATTGTATTACCATTAGATGATTTAAGACCAATATCAAACTTGGTAGGATCCAGCTCCGATCTTTGAGTCACGACTGCATTGGCTACTGTATCAACGACCAATACCTGTCCTTTACCCATAAATACATTCACCATATTACTGTTACTGGGCACTACAGAAATATCTACAAGTTCAGCCAGTTGATTTAACACCGTATCCCTTTTATCCAACAAATCATTCGGTTGTTGGTCGCCATTAGCCCGCCCCTGCTCGCTAGCAATTCTTACATTCAAATCAGCTATGGCTGCAGCAAAAGCGCTAATCTGATCCGTCATAACCCCCATTTCTTCATTGACTTGATCGCGTATCTGCTCGAACCGGCCATTCATGGTCTCAAACCGACTGGTTAGAATATCACTTTCAGATAACAGTACTTGTCTTGCAGGTATAGATGAAGGATCATTGGCTGCTTCATTCACCGCATTAAAAAAGTTTTTAATCGCAGGTTCCATTCCTACGCTAGGATCAGCCAGAATATCATCAACCTGAGTTGCAAATTGACTGTATTTGTCTACATCACCAAAAGCCGCCGTACTCGAACGTAATTGCCCTGTAATAAACTGATCATAACTACGCGTAATATTGGTGATCGATACGCCATTTCCCAGAAAACCTACACCAATCAATTGCTCTGGTTGCGCCGCCAGTTGCACACGTTGACGACTATAGCCTTCCGTATTAACATTGGAAATATTATGACTTGTAGTTTCCAATGAACGCTGGAAGGCTGCAAGCCCTGTTATCGCTGTTCCTAAAAGACCACTTGCCATTTCTGTCTCCTTATAATTGTTCTAAAGTTGTGTCGTGTTTCATTGCAAGAACTTCTGCACCCTTAGCTGCAATTGCTTTACTTTGATAAATTTTCATGACTTTATCCGCATAATCAGGATCGGTTGCATAACCTGCTTGCTGTAATTCATGCATATATCGTTCCGGTTTTTGTGCCATTTTTATGGCTGTTGCATATCGAGGGTTGGTTTTTATAAAATTCACATAATCATCAAAACTTTCCTGGTATGAATCATAAGACCTAAAACCTGCTATTTCTTTTTTTGCAATACCCGCGTTATATTCCAAAGTTGCTACTTTTGTTTGCGGACCATGCCACGCTCTATCGGCTTTAATATTAAATAAATTATGACTACTGCTGCCGTCATCCGCTTTAATGACTGATTTCCCCCACCCTGTTTCTAACGCAGCCTGGGACAATAAAACATTTGCATCCACCCCCAGTTTTTTTGCTGCTTTCTCAGCATAAGGGCGTAATTTATTTACGAAATCTTCAGTTGAATGTATATACGAATCTATGCTCTGTTGTACATTTTCTAAGACCTCAATACTCTTATCTTGTTGAGGTTTGGCAACTTTATTTGAGGTATTTCTAATCAAAACCTGCCTTTGATAATCTCCAATTTTTTGGTCTTGTAACACTGAATCTGATTGATCAGGACTTAACTGTTTTGCAATGACATCAGCTAAACCTAAACCATGTTCCCCAGACAAATGTATTGATAACTGCTGATCATACATATCCCTGTAGAAATCACTTTGACTACTATCGAAAATACCATCTGCTAATTTTGCTTTTCGCATGCTTTTCAACATCATCCCTACAAAAACAGATTCAAACTGCTTGGCAACCTCTTTAATAGCCTCAGGTGTTTTATTTTTAGCCTCATTTTTTAATTTGGCTAAACTATTCAAATCGGTATAAATATCGGCATTTTGTACATTTAACATAACCTAAACCTGATTAAATAATAATAAGTTCAGCACGTAACGCACCGGCAGACTTTAATGCCTCAAGAATTGCGACCAGATCACTGGGACCGGCTCCCACCTTATTCACTGCTTTAACAATTTGATCAAGCGTTACTCCAGGGTTAAATAGGAACATATGGTTACCATCCTTTCCTAAACCACCCTCTTCTACTTTAACTTCAGACTGGGGTACCACGGCAGTATTACCAGCTGCTAAAGCATTGGGCTGACTCACCACATTATTCTCGCTAATGGTGACGGTTAAACTACCATGCGAAACTGCCGCAGGTTGAACACGTACTTTGCCATTAATAACCACTGTGCCTGAGCGCGAATTAACGACTATTCGAGCAGGCGCATCATCTGGAGAAACATCTATATTTTCTAAGATAGAAGCAAAAGTTACCCGTTGTGAAGAATTCAGAGGCGCATTTACTTTTACCGAAGTTGAATCTAATGCTGTTGCAGTATCTGGACCTAATAGCTGGTTAATAGCCTCAACCATTCGGTTTGCAGTTGTAAAGTCCGATTGATATAAATTAAACACAATCGCATTACCTTTATTAAAAGGATTTGCTACACTGCGTTCTACCATTGCACCATTTGGAATACGCCCTACGGCTGGGTTATTCACCGTTATTTTCGACCCATCTTGCCCAGAAGCACTTAATCCTCCAACCACCAGATTTCCCTGTGCTACGGCATAAACTTTTCCATCCGCCCCTTTTAAAGGACTCATTAATAAAGAGCCTCCGCGCAAACTTTTAGCATCGCCAATAGAAGAAACTGTAACGTCAATCTTTTGACCGGGTTTGGCAAATGCTGGCAATTCTGCATGTAAGGCAACTGCGGCAATATTTTTCGCTTTTGGGTCTACGCCAGGCGGCAAAGTCAGGCCAAGTCTTGCCAGCATGCTACGCAAACTTTGTCCGGTAAATTTGGTTTTATCCCCGGATTTATTTAACCCAACGACCAGACCAAACCCCACTAACTGATTACTTCGTACACCGGCAATTGAGGCCAGATCTTTAATGCGCTCTGCATAACAAGGTTGCCAGCTGAAAAGTAGCAATAAGGTAGTTAAAATAAAATGCTTCATTGTAATCTCCTTTAAAAAGGAAAAATCGGACTTAAAAAGAACTTGGCAAACCATCCGACTTTACTGGAATCAGCAACAGACCCATCACCGGTATACATAATGGTTGCATCAGCAACTTTACTTGATAGAATTGTATTTGTGGCATCAATATCTATGGTGCGGACAATACCGGACAAACGAATATATTCACTTCCATCATTTAAAGTCACTCGTTTTTCTCCTCGAATCTTCAAATTCCCATTCGGTAAAATTTCAACCACTGTGACACTAATATTCCCAGTTAAACTATTACTTTGGTTCGCTTGACCTTCTCCCAAAAATTCATGTTTGGATGCCAATGTCGCACTTAAATCTTTACCAAACAGCAGCGAAGGATCAACCCCCATAATATTAGGCGCTGTTACTGATATTGAATTATCTTTTGAAGCATCTAAATCTGCTTTTTTCTTGGCTTTGGTATTTTCATCCAGTTTAATAGTCAATATATCACCCACCCGCTTCGCAGTATGATCCTCAAAAAGACGCATATCGTAACCGGATTGATAGATGGCTCCATTTGTCTGTTGCGGGGGACGTAAATCAACCGCTTGAGTAGGTGCAAAAGCAGGATCTCTTTTAGGCAGGACTTCGCAACCGATTAAAGAGGCCAGGACCATACTGATAACGACTATTTTTAGCATGTTCATAAATTACCCAGTTTAAAGTTGCTGAGTAACAAAAGATAACATTTCATCCGTCGTGGAAATGGCTTTTGAGTTCATTTCATAAGCCCTTTGGGTTTCTATCATGCTTACTAATTCTTCAACCACATTGACATTTGAGGTTTCCAGTGACCCTTGAAATATAGCGCCAAATTCATCTTCTCCAGGTGTTCCTACCACCGGTGCTCCACTGGCAACTGTCTCGGAAAATAAATTCTCCCCTATGGGATTTAGGCCTGCCGGATTAATAAAATCAGCGGTTTGAATTTGTCCCAATTGCACTGAAGCTGCACTTCCCGGTTGTACCACAGAAACCGTACCATCACGACCGATAGAGATGCTTATGGCATCATTAGGTATCGTAATCGCTGGTTCTAATGTCAAGCCACCCGAAGTCACCATTTGCCCGGTAGAGTCTAACTTGAAAGATCCATCGCGGGTATAGTTAATATCGCCATTTGGCATCAATATTTGTATAAACCCCCGCCCACTAATAGCAACATCCAGAGAATTTTCTGTTTGCTGTAAATTGCCTTGAGTATGTAGTTTTTCTGTTGCTACCGTCCTAACACCTGTTCCCAATTGTAGACCGGTAGGTAATTCGGTATCCTGAGTTGACTGCGCGCCCGCCTGCCGAATGTTTTGATATATCAAGTCTTCAAAAATCGCTCTGGATTTTTTATAACCTGTGGTATTTACGTTAGCCAGGTTATTTGCAATAACCGCCATTCTTGTTTGTTGGGCATCTAAACCAGACTTGGCCACCCATAATGCTCTTTCAGTCATAACGATCTCCTAATATGACAATTAATTGTCTTACTAGAATATAAGCACTTTTTATGCCATTTGCATTAACTTCGCACTCACACCTGAATTATCATCGGCATTTTTCATAACTTTGGTTTGCAATTCAAAGTTTCTGGCTAATTCGATCATATCAACCAATGCCGAAACTGCATTCACATTACTTCCTTCCAAAACACCCTGGACCATTGTGACATCAGCACTAGCAGCCAATTCACTGCCATCTTTGGTATAAATCAAGCCATCATTATGTTTCTCCAGATTACTTAATTCTGGCTTGACCATTTTAATTCGATCAATAATCGCCAATGTACTTGCATTTTCACCTAAAGGGATAATACTGATGGTTCCATCCATACCTATGTCTATTTTTTCTGCCGGTGGAATGGTAATAGGTCCATCATCGCCAAATATAGCCCTGCCATTACCCGTTTCCAGACGACCTTGCGGCGTTATTGATAAATCTCCCGACCGAGTATACGCTTCCTTGCCATTTTCACCCTCTATGGCAAACCAGCCTTCTCCTTTAATAGCAACATCCAGATCATTCCCGGTAGTCTGCAATGGCCCCATACTTAAATCAGAGCCGGGGCGTTCAGTCATTGCATAAACCCGGGTAGGATAACCTGGACCAAATACAGGCATAGAACGAAACTGCTCAAAATCAGATTTAAACCCTGTGGTTTGAGTATTTGCCAAATTATTGGCATTTGAAGTTTGAGCCAGCAATGTTTGCTTGGCTCCGCTCATGGCAATATATAAACTACGGTCCATAATGTTTCCCCCTAACTCAATTCTCGATTCTAGACATTGAGAATAGTTTGTGTAATTTCTTTTTCAGTGGTGATCGTTTTTGCATTTGCTTGATATGCCTGCTGTGCAATAATTAAATTCACTAACTGTGCTGACAAGTCAACATTTGAACTTTCCAGTGCTGCTGAGTTAATACTACCAAAATTATTTGATCCTGCTGTTCCAAAAATAGCAGGACCAGAACCGGCACTTTCCTGCCAATTGGTATCACCTATTTTTGACAACGCCTGATTACTGGCAAACCTGGCTAAAGCAACCTGTCCGATAGGCTTAACCCCCCCATTACTAAACCTTGCGATCACTGCACCGGTATCATCAATATCTATACCCGTTAAATTACCGGCAGGCAATCCATTTTGTTGCAAATCATTAATGCTAAAAATAGAACTGAATTGAGTTGAGTTCACATAATCTAATTTAAAAGACAATGGTTCAACATTTAGATTCGGGTCAACCTGAGAAAGGTCAATGGTACCAATTGATTTTGAAGTCTGTCCGGCAACATCATAAAAATCCAGTTTCCCGGCACTGGTAAATTGCATTGGAGTCGCTGTTGGTACCGCACCAATCGCTGCTACCGTGGCTGCTGTAGCTGGTGCTATCGCCGGTGAAATACCTCGATCATCCAGATAAAGAAAGGTATCCCATTGGTTTGCACCGGTCTTAACAAAATAGGTTGTAGCGATATGTGAATTTCCTTGAGAATTAAATACAGTCATCGAAGTTGTTGCATTAAAAGTATTTGAATTTGTAGGATCAAGGGGCGTTGCTGTTGGAATAACCTCTCTTGAATCCAGATTTATTACTGTAGATGCATCTGTTGTAGCCGAGGGTAATCCTTGTGAAGTATCTATAACCAAGGGTGTAAAAACCCCCTGACTAAAACCATCACTGAGCTTGTCACCATTAGGTCGGTAACCCATTAAAAAATCACCCTGGTCAGTCACAATATTTCCATCTTTATCTAACTGAAAAGCCCCGTTTCTAGTGAAAGTTGTCGGTTGACTTGCGTTGGCATCAGCCGCAAGAGTATAAAAACCGTTACCGCTGATTGCCAAATCCAGACTATTTTGAGTAAATTCAATATTCCCCTGATTAAATTGCTGGGCAACTTCAGTCACTCGCACGCCTGCACCGGGCTGCGTTGAACTGACCCCGCCCAGACTGGTTGCGTAGACATCCGCAAATTCGGCTCTGGATTCCTTGAATCCAATAGTATTGACATTCGCAATATTGTTACCTGTTACCTGTAAATCGACTGTTGCAGCTCCCAAGCCGCTTAACGCTGTTGCAAAACCCATGATAACTCTCCTGTAAAAACTAAAATATTTTCTTAACCTGGTTAAAATTCACTTCACCCAATCCTGCTAATGCAAGTGTTACCCCTGCGCTCCCCTTGCCTAACGCCACACTTTCAACGCCTGCATTAACATACGTTTCAAGCACAGTATTGAAACCATCAATTTCCGCTTCTGCCCTGATTTTATAGACTCCAGGGTCAGTGTAGGTACCATCATCCAATAATCCATCCCATGCAAAAGCCACCTGCCCTTCTGTCTGGTTACCTAAATGTAATGTTTTCACTACGGCTCCATTGGAATCCATAAATTCCACACGTAAATCATTTGTTCTACCCTTTAACGCCACTTCTCCGGATAACGAGTCATTTAACGACATTAATCCCTCACTGGATGGTACCAATACAGACTGACCAACCAGTGTTGCTGCTTGCAAAGCCTGACCAGAAGTAATCGAGTTAGCAAATTCGGTAAACGATGTATTTAATTCCCCAATACCTTCTACAGTACTGAATTGTGCCATTTGAGCCAAAAAATCACCATTTTCCATGGGGTTAGTTGGGTCTTGATGGGTCAGTTGCGCTGTCATTAACTCTAAAAAAGCGTCCTGTCCTAATTCCTGTTTTTTAGGGTTGGCTGTTCCAGCAGCAGTTAATCCTAATTGATCTATAGTATCTAAACTTATCGCCATGATTATCTCCTATTGCCCCATTTTCAAAGTTTGTAACATTAACTGCTTGGCAGTATTTAACACTTCAACATTATTTTGATATGATCGAGATGCCGACATCATATTAGCCATCTCTTCAACCGTATTAACATTAGGCTTAAAAATATAACCATTATTATCTGCCATAGGATGATTTGGAGCATATTCCATCACTGCTGGGGCCTGACTTTCTACCACACCTAAAACATTGACCTTACTTGCCGCTTCATTCTTGTTCATCACACTTTTAAGTTCTGCCGCAAACACGGGTTGTCTGGATTTATAGACTTCGTCAATACTGCTACTCACACTATTGGCATTCGAAATGTTACTGGCAACCAAATTAAGCCTGAGTGACTGTGCATTCATGCCGCTACCGGCTATATCAAATATATTCATGGATGGCATAATTATTCTCCTCTAAGTGCGCTCATCAACCCAGAAAACCGACCATTTATAAAACGTAAACTAGCCGTGTACTGCACCGCATTTTCTGAATATTTGGCTTGCTCAATTTGTGACTCGACCGTATTACCATCGAGTGAAGCCTGATTAGGGTTACGAAACATGACTGTTGCCCCCAGCAATCGATCATTTGGTGAAAAATGGCCTTGTTGAGTGCGTTCCATAGAAAAGTTAGCAGGCATCGATTTTTTCAAAACTGCTTGAAAATCCAAATCACGTGCTTTGTATCCCGGTGTATCAGCATTTGCCAAATTAGACGCCAAAACTTCACTGCGTTTTTCACGCAAAGCCAACGCCTGAGGATGTATACCCAATGCACTGTCAAAACTAATAGCCATAATTATCACCTTGTCTCTTTTTACAAAGTAACAAGCACAGCTCATGCCAAAATTAATTATGACTTAAAAATCAGTGGGGTAATAAATAATGGATATTATGATTAAAAAATAGAATATTGAGTAAAATCGTCTGCAGGACTCTATTCACAAGGACCAGAAGGTAGAATATCACTGTTGAATTCAAGTAGCGATTAAGAGGAATGTCTCGTTAAATTGCACTTACATTCTCTTTATCCAACAATAAGGCGGCAATATTTAGCCACTGAGGAACATTAATGATCTATGGCAAAAAAGAAAATATCACTCAAGTGTCAATAAAACGTCAGATCTTTCAAAAAGTGCTTCAAGATACTTTTTTAAAATAACGAACCCTTCCACTACGAATAGTCTCAAACTCTTTAATACCGGAAGGCATAGACTCGGTACTACTGAGAAAGATATATCCACCCGGCTCTAATGATTTTGCCATTCGGGTAAGAATATCCTTTTTAATCTCATCTGAAAAATAGATTAAAACATTGCGGCAAAAAATAATATCAAAACGACCCAGAACAGAAAAAGGCTTAAGTAAATTAAATTGTTGAAACCTGACCCTACGCGTAACATCTGGGATCAGTTTATAACCGACATGTGTTTTCTGAAAAAACCGGTTTTTGGTTTGTATTTCCAGACCTCGAGATAATGCCAATTCAGAATAAACAGCTTCTTTTGCTTCTTTTAAAATCGTTTCAGAAATATCAGTACCAATTATTTGCACATTCTGGCTTTTTCCTGCCACCTTAGCAGCATCTTCATAACACATACTAATAGTATATGGCTCCTGACCCGATGAGCATGCGGCAGACCAAATTTTAATAGTTCCCGTCTTTTTTTCAAAAATTTCCGGAAAAATGGTTTTCTTTAATTCTAAAAACTGCATATCGTCACGAAACCAAAAAGTTTCATTGGTAGTCATGGCATCAACTACCGCCGCTTTTATTTTCATGGTCATTGGACTATTGGTATTTATAGCTGCGGCTAACCCAGAAAATGATTCCAAATCAAATTTTTGCAATAAACTAGTCAACCTGTTTTTCACTAAATACTGTTTACTTTCATTCAAAACAATACCGCAAGACTGACTCAAAAAATTCTGAATAATTTTATATTCGTTCGATGTCATTGCTAACTACTCATCTTTTCGCTGCTATCGGTGACCATATAATTTAATAAGTTTAAAGTTTACTGGTATTACGCGCGTGAAACTCTTTCAGTTGTTCCTGAATAGTTTTTACTAAAGTATCAGGATCAAATTTTGCCAAAAATTTGTTAGCTCCCACTTTTTCGACCATGTTTGTATTAAAAACACCGCTTAAAGACGTATGCAAGATCAAAAAAACGTCCTGCATATCTGAGTTGTTTTTGATTTTTGTTGCCAATGTATAGCCGTCCATTCTGGGCATTTCAACATCAGAAATAATCATAGCGTAATAATCGGGAATGTTTACACCTTCTGAAACTAATTGCTTTAAATGTTCCCAGGCCTCTAGACCATCTTTTAGCAAAGTACACTGAATACCAACCTGTGAACATACACGTTTCACCTGATTCCGCGCCACACTTGAATCATCAACAATCAATACACGTTCATCATTACCGATTACTTCACTATCAATAGCATCATCAGATGCACTTTCCTGTCCCCCAATGACTTCTTTCATGACTTTTTCAACATCAATGACTTCAATCAATTCATTTTCAATTTCAGTCACTGCTGTTAAATACCCTCCTTCACCAGCACCACTCGGAGGCGCATTAACCTGATCCCATCCTATATTAATGATTCGATCAACTGAACCCACCAGAAACCCTTGTATAGTCCGGTTATATTCAGTAACAATCACATAACTACCATCATCTCTCGTTAAAGGTGGCATACCAATAGCCATAGAAAGATCTAATACCGGAATAGTTTTGCCACGTAGATGAGCAACCCCACAAATGACTGAATGCGATTTAGGAATCTGAGTTAAAGACGGACACTGAATAACTTCCTGTACTTTAAAAACGTTAATCCCAAAACGTTGACGCCCTTCCAATCTAAACAATAATAGTTCAAACCTGTTGTGCCCAGCCAACTTAGTTCTCTGGTCAACACCGTCTAGAATCCCGGCCATAAAAGCCTCCTATAAAAAACATAAATTAAGTATAACGGCTTTCTTGATTTTTACTTGATAAATTTTGGCCCGGTTTATGCTTAATATAAAAACAGGCAAAATGAGACAAATAATTGGCACAATCTAATGAATAAATTTAATTTACTTTTAATGACACTGCTATTGACTGGCTATACACAGCCTACAATCGCAACACAATTTCAAACAGCCGATGCTATACAACAGGCCATTCGCCATTTTGTTGCATCCAATTTACCCTTAGACACGGACTATCAATTAAAACTAGGCCAGTTAGATAATCGTTTGCAACTATCCCAATGCTCAAAGTCCTTAGAAGTTTTTACTCATAACGGCACGATCAAACCTGGGAGAAATTCAATTGGCGTAAAGTGTAACGACAAAAAAAAGTGGACTATTTATAACTCCAGCAATATCAGCATATACAAAAATGTAGTCGTATTAACTCAACCTATCCGACGAGGAAAAATTTTTCACAAAAACAGATTACAACTAAAAAAACATAATATATCAAACCTCCGCTCTGGTTTTTTTTCAAATCCACAACTTATAGTTAATAAACAAGCAACCAGAAACCTAGGCATTGGAGCTGTTATTAATCAATCAAATATTACAGAAGCCAAACTTATTAAAAGAGGTGAAAAAGTAACCATCAAGGTAACTAGTCAAAATCTAGAAATTAGTACTATTGGAGTCGCCTTGATGGATGGAATAAACAACCAGAATATTAGAGTAAAAAACATAAAAACAAAACAAATCATCCAGGCAACAGTGATAAAACCAGGACAGGTTGTAGTCATTTTCTGATCCTTTTATAATAATTACTCAAGTAATCAAAAAAACTGCCGCTAACAGTTTTAGAATAAAATAACATAGAGAATCATCATGGCTATTCAACCTTTATCAAATAATGGAACTAAAGTCGGTTTATCGTCAAAATCAACGCAGCATGAACCTGTAAAAAGTACTGATACGAAAACCACTGAAAAACACCAAGACAATATTAAATTTACTGCTGTTGCCAAAGAAATAACCAAAGCATTTGAATCATCCAAAACGACTTCCCCCATTAATGAAGACCGTGTCCGGGAAGTTAGAAATGCGCTAGCAAACGGAACCCACGTAATTGATGCGGAAAGTATTGCTAAAAAAATGATGGAAATTGAACAAGACCAATTTAACAGCAGATAATATTATGATTAATAAAACATACCCAATCACAGAAAAGCTTCTTAACAATGGTTTAGACCTCAGTCTAACATTACTGGATCTATTAACAAAAGAAGCTGACAATCTGAAACAAAATGCTGATTCAACATCTATATCCAATATAGCAAACCATAAAAAAGAAACCGTCTCTCAACTAGAGCAGTTTTCAAAACAGCTAACTCAGGTTTTAGCCACTGAAAAATTACTCCTGTCACCCAGTGGTATTGCTGATTATTTTAATAAAGCAGAAACGGCTAACCTGAATACGTCCACGTCAACTCGTCTTTGGAAAAAAATAATATCACTTTCTAAACAATGTCGATTACTCAATGAAAAAAATGGCGCAAGTATAAACCTGTTAGCTCAGCACACACAGCGTGCATTACATATATTGAAAGGCAAGTCGCAACAGGCGACAACATACGGACCTGATGGATCGACCTACAGCGAACGCTTTTCCCACTCATTGGTTTCGGTGTAAACTAAACCTAATGCATATCACTTATTATCTACAGACATGTAATAAGTAAAGAATTGGTCTAACATAAGATATGTTAACGCGATACATGATTTAAAATACACCGAGAATATTGCATATGCTGGGCAGATTAAAAAGGTTTTTTAAAAAACAAGAAAAACCAATAAATTCGGATGCTGAAATTTATGATCCAGAACCAAGCAGCAATCCAAATTTTTTAACCGATCCCCGAAAAATAAATAAACTTCTTAAGAACATTGAAGAAGAATCTCCCTTATGCACCATAAACATTGAAGGAATACCAGAAGAATTTAGTTCATCCATTTTAGATATTCAGTTAGAAAACCAACAAATTATTCTTGATGAACTAATCCCGGAGCATGGCAATGAAATTCTCAACAATGCAAACCAATTAAAACTTACAACTATCTATAATGGAATTCGCTTAGCTTTTAAACTGGGAAAAATTAAAACCGGCTCTTCTCGGGGGATAGCCTACTATAAAGCAGCGATACCCCAAAGAATATACTACCCCCAACGCAGGTCATCTCCACGTATCCAGTTAAACACCCTAAATATTCCTTTCTCAGGTATTTCAGATAGAACGAAATCCACAGTTGGTGGAATTATATTTGATTTATCCAGGGGCGGTATTGGAATCACCATACCTAACAACAGAGCTAGATTCCAACGCGGGGATTTAATCAAAAACTGCCAAATCACTCTGGATGATTGCATCATGAATTTTGATTTGACAGTCCGTTTTGTAAAAGCAGCCAATCATGGTGCTGGACAAACTCAAATTGGCGGCTATTTCGAAAATATTACATCTAGAAGTCAAAACAAGATAGAACGTTTTGTAGCTTCTTTAGAACGAGAGGAAATTAGAAAACACAAAGGATAAATCAATAATGTTATGTTAGAATGCGCTTCTATTTGTCCCGATAGCTCAGCTGGATAGAGCGGCCCCCTCCTAAGGGGCAGGCCGGGGGTTCGACTCCCTCTCGGGACGCCAGTAAAAACAGCGCATTAATACTTTAAGAAGAATTATCATTTGATAATTGTCCCAATTTTGTCCCATTGGGAATAAAGCAGCTACTTTTCACCAGCACCAATTGCCAATATACTGACCAACCGAAATTTCTAACCGGAACACAGAATCTTCAGCATGACTTTCATCACTTTGAGATTTTTCCTTTCCCGTAAGATTCTTCGTGCCATCAATAACACCTTGAATATTTCTCATACCAAGACATAAACTTTAGTATGATCTTAAGCACCTTGAGTATCACACTGAAGCTGGGTTTTCAGCATCACAAGCGGCAACTGCATTTTAAATGGACTTACAAAACCGAACAAAGAGTCTTAAAGCCATCAAACTAAAGTGTACTGAGTACATAATCAAACTGACATCTTTTAAATTTATTCGCAATCAAATCTTAAATTGACAGGCCGCCACCGACCCA